>WLWD01001916.1_pt1 | contig 32822 bp, 32 predicted proteins | sample 6712731 | NCBI WGS metagenome assembly WLWD01 (sample SAMN12718690, study PRJNA576275) | sponge metagenome | isolation source: marine sponge | host: Mycale hentscheli | place: New Zealand: South Island, Marlborough, Capsize Point | collected 2014-11-01
CCAAGCACATAGTTGAACAGAATGATGATGACACACAAATTATATGCAGACAGTTCAACTAATACATCAACCACATTCTACACTAATCAACAAGAATTGGATACATCAATTAACATTTAGTACACAAACATGTTCGGCTATCTCATTTCCCTCTGGTCGCTTCTTTTTTCTTCCCATTCACACCTCCTGTGGGTCTGGTAGTGGTGGTGGGTGGATAGGTGGGGGGGAGGGGGGGGGGAGTGTTCCCAGCTGGATCCTGGGCTAAGTAAATCGGCTAGGAAAGGGCATAAGGAAGGTAGTTGAGAATAGTGGAAATCAAGAGGCAAGCACCATATGTGAACTTTTTTCATCTGCATTGTGTGGTGTGTGTGGTGTGGCAGCAATTCCAAGCATTGGAGAACAGAGGACTGCACTACCTTCGCCACAAAAAAAAAAAAAATCAGATGTTGGACATTGTGTAATTTGGAGTTCGCAGGTCACAGTGCAATTGGATGAGGTAAGAAGATGTCAATGGCTGGCTATCTGTCAGCGTGTGCTGTTGAAGCTGTGAAGGAATTGATCTCTAGCCATGATGGTGGTGGCTGGTATTTCAATGGCTGGCTATCTGTCAGCGTGTGCTGTTGAAGCTGTGAAGGAATTGATCTCTAGCCATGATGGTGGTGGCTGGTATTTCAATGGCTGGCTATCTGTCAGCGTGTGCTGTTGAAGCTGTGAAGGAATTGATCTCTAGCCATGATGGTGGTGGCTGGTATTTCAATGGCTGGCTATCTGTCAGCGTGTGCTGTTGAAGCTGTGAAGGAATTGATCTCTAGCCATGATGGTGGTGGCTGGTATTTCAATGGCTGGCTATCTGTCAGCGTGTGCTGTTGAAGCTGTGAAGGAATTGATCTCTAGCCATGATGGTGGTGGCTGGTATTTCAATGGCTGGCTATCTGTCAGCGTGTGCTGTTGAAGCTGTGAAGGAATTGATCTCTAGCCATGATGGTGGTGGCTGGTATTTCAATGGCTGGCTATCTGTCAGCGTGTGCTGTTGAAGCTGTGAAGGAACTGATCTCTAGCCATGATGGTGGTGGCTGGTATTTCAATGCAGTCAGAGATGGTGGAAGTTGAGTATATTTTGCTTAGTGCAGTATTTTTTGTGGTGTATGTGTGTAGTCGTGTGAGAATGTTCGCAAGTCTTTGGAGAAGTGTGATGTGGATGCAGACATTGACTTGTTTGTGCGAGAGAAGGCCACAGGCAACCTCAGACCTGTATCAGTGCCGTACATTAATTTCTATCATCCAAATGACAACTTAGGAGGATCAGGCAAGTCTAGGAAAGAGTGTTTAGGTAAAGGGTTGTATTAATAGTGTGACATATGAGGCAAATGACAAGGTGTACTGGATGACTCTTTGGTTTCTTCATTAACTCATTGAACTCACTTGATAATGGCAGATTGAGGCCATTAGTGAGTTCCATTTTCTTTATTAATCTGTGAACCAATGTGCAGTGTGATAGTGACACTTGATAGTGACCTATTCATCGTAGTATCAAATGGCAGAAATGTACATGACCTCATTCTGTATGTGGTACTTGCAGGTGTGAGAGTAGGTGGAGCTATATCCATGAACCCTGGACCTCCATCGGCATCACAGAGAGACTTCCCTCCTTTACCTCCAGCTCCAGAGGTCAACAAGCCAGAGATTACTGGAGACTGTAAGTCAGACATGAAGATTGGAGAAGACGTATGGCTATATAAGATGTTATGTGATGTGTTTTCTGATGTGTGCAGTGTGTAATATGTACCTGCAAGAGTTAATAATTCTCAGCTGAAAATTATTAAATCTACCATTTTTCTATTAGCTGTTGTATACACAAACAATATGGCTGCAACTCTGTACATAATATGTTAATTAAGTTGAGACATCACTTACTATTATTTTTCCTCCTTAGCTGTCTATTCTTCTATCTCTGAAACTATGGACTCTTCTCAACTGGTAGAAGATGGCTACTACTCTGCGCCAAAGACCATGGATAAGGTAAGCATGGTGGGTGTGGCTACTAATGGGTGTGGCCAATGTTGGACTGAGTCATAATGCAGATGTCAGCTCTGACGAGCACTTGCACTCATATTATGAAGCTAAGAGTACTTGCTAGTTAGACTTGTGTGTGGAGTGTTCCTATGAAAGCTTGTGTCATGCTATTTGCTTACTGAGGGGGGGAAAACTGAATCTACATAACTAGTTGCACTTATTTGTCTACATGATGTGTATGCTCACGTAACTCTCGTCATAAAATTGGAGCATAGTTTCTTTAAAAGGCCTACAACAGAACCTTCCACTCAGCCAGTGGCCGTATTAGCGTATTGTGTCACAAAGATACGTGGTGATAGTATTACAGAATACACCCCCCCCCCCCTTCCAGGTCTTAGCAACGCCTTTATGAGCCAGTTTCTCTACACTGTTGAAACGGGGTGCTTAAATAACACCTCGCGAGATGTTTACCAGGAGACGATATCTGCACACCTCACTTTGAGCCCTTATAACTTCCACACTAATACAAATCAATCAATAGTTATGAAATGTTGTAGTGTGGTGGAAGGTGAAAACAACTTTTGTTACTGCTCCCAAATTAGAGGACGCCATCCCCTGCCACCCTTGCAACCTTCTGGTAGAACAAATGAAATAAAAAACATTTAGATGCCGTGTTTAGGCTGATTTTCATAATATCAGTCACATGTGTGTGTTTGTGTGACAAGCTGAGTGAGTGGCCAGACATTGTATTTTAGGTGCCTGATTTTGGGACAGCCCAGTAAGTAAACACCCACTTTCTATGTCTCTTTCCCTTCTCTTTCTCCTTGCTCTGCAGGTGATTGTTTTGTTTGACTATGAAGCTCAAGGAGAGCAGGAGCTGCTGTTGACAGAAGGTGACATTGTCACGGTGGTAGCCAAGGAAGATGATGTTTGGTGGTGTGGACAATGCAAGGGGAAGATGGGCATGTTTCCTTCTACATACGTTGAACCCTACGAGGGTGAATAACCCACCTTGCGTTTCTTTACCCACATTATATTATTATTTCTGATGTGTTGGCTCATTGTCATAATTTGTAAATATTGTGTTTGGTTTGATGGACTCAGAATTCTTTTCAAGTAGAGGAGCATGTGATTGTCATGTGACACTCTTTGAATCTGGCAGTATAGATTTATTTCATTTAAAATAGGTGATTTGAGTTTCATTTCATTAGATTTATATTTTTATGTCATAATTTTAGGACTTTTAGTGCACCCAATTATTTGCTTAATGTTGTTATTGTTTCTTCAAATGTAGTAAATTTTTAGCATTATAAATTATTTCTATTACTAATTTTATTAACATTGTTGAGAACTGTATGAGCATCTGCAGTTGGTATGTATTATATTACACATCAGATTGGGGGGGGGGGGGGGGGGGGGGGGGGAGCACATGATCTCTATCTATCAAAACCTCTCTTGGATTCAAGCATCAAAATTCAGAATTGATAATATAGGCCAAAACAACTAATAGCTATACATACATGTAATATTTTTACCAAACATTTGTTCCCCTCCAATTCTATAATATGGTAGTGTATACACAGTGTCTATCTACTGTGAGTGATAGCACATGAACTGTGGTGGTCCAGCTACCTGGCTAGCTCGACTGGCTGCATAGCATTTAGCTATCTCTTACAATATCAGTCAATATTAGTACTGTCGGGCAGGACATTAGCAACAAACAAGGGAATCCATTAGAAGACTGACAGAAACGCTAAATAACATTCCATGTCCATTTTTTGCATATCAACAAGAACACAAAACATATGTTCCACATAATTGTAAAGGTGCCGGGTGCCTGGAGCGCCTGCTGACCTTTCACTCATATATATATGCTTAGTTATTGCACAGTTGTTCAGTTGTACCAACCCAGTGTTTCGTGTGCTTCTCCCCTGTACTCTGTTGTTTACTGAATTAAAGTTCTTTAACCGACTTATTTGGGAAAGGCTATCCTGGGCACTAGCTGCGTACACTTCAAGGGCCACAACTCTGGTGGCAGCAACTGAAACATCCATCAGTGGAGGAGTAGCTACTGTATCCTGCTTACTCCCTTTTCAACTCCAACACAAACCCCCACAAGTGGTAGGCAGCGGTGACCAATTTGGAAAAGACCAGCTCGCCATTGGAAGAAGCCGAGAAGGAATGCCAAGTAACCAAGCAGTGAAGCTCAAGTCTATGTGTGGTTAAACTGAGTAACTTTTCCATCATAAGTTAACATTTCATTTTGTGCTTATTTGTGATCACTTTGTTTCTTTTTGTTCAGGTAGCATCCTTGTTGGACGCCAGTCCACTGTGGCTTATGTCAGGGCGTCGAGGAGGAATTAAACAGAAGGTGAGTGATAGTTTGTACCACCCATCAAAGAAGCCTAAGTCAACACGACAGGAACCACACCATCTGTGGTCAAAATCGAACCAAGCAAATCAGTCGAGTTGAAAGCTTGAAAGTGACATAGAATTGTCAGATATGAGTCTAGAGCAACAACAGCAACCTCAACCAGCTCAGGATGAAATACAACAACAACAACCTCAGCTAGTCCAGCCAGATTTTACTGCTTTACTTACAATGATGGTGCAGTCACAGGAGGCGGACAGGCAGATGCGTAGAGCAGAATTGACATTGGAGAAAGAAAAGCCAGCTCTAGTCCAGGAGCAATTAAAAGATAAACAAGCAAAAGAGGAGACAGAGAAAAAAGTAAAAGAAGTAGAACAAGAGAAGTTGGATGCACAGAGAATGGAAGAAAGGAACCAGCTCATGAGTATTGCCGCTAAAGATTTGGAAAACAGAGAACAGGCAAAAAGAGACCGCCTTATTGAAAGAATCCCTTACATGAAAGAAGGACAGGATGTGGAGCTCTACCTGCAATCTGTTGAAGTGGAGCTTAACCAGCATGCCATTCCATTGGCAATGTGGAAGAAGGCAGTCTCTAGCAGATTAACCCCCAAAATCAAGAACTGTGTGCTGGATACACTCATGTCACCCACAGCAACTTATGAAGACCTGAAGGCCAGGATATTTAAACGAGCTGGGAAGTCAATTAATGAAATAGGTTCCAAGTTATTTGATACCCTTGTCAAGGACTCCCAAGGAAGAAAGCATAGGGAGACAATCCAGCAGATTACTCATGAGCTTTTAAAAAGATTTTTCTTTGAAGACTCCAACAAGACAGAAATACTTACTCGTTTGGCAGCAGCACTGTTGAGGACAACCCTCAGTGTTAGTCAGCAAGATCTCTTGGACACTAAAACACCAAACTCGTTTGATGCCTTAGCAGACTTTTGTGACCGGATTGATTCGATGGAAGCCACCAGGCGACTTGACAGAGGCAATGAAGGACATGGGCCAAGACAGCAGCAGAGATATCAACAGCACCAAAGCAAGTGGTGTTTTCACTGCCACCGCAACAATCACAATTCAGCTGAGTGCAGATTTCTGAATAGCATTTCACCAGCTAAACCCAGTGGAAGCAAAGTGATGTTACAACTGCCAAGAACCAGGACACACTCGTCCTGACTGTCCTAAGCGTAACCAGCCAAAGAAGGACCTTGATGAACGGAAGGAGTCATACAACCTCAAATTTCCCAAAAGTGATAAAGTAGAGAGGAAAGTCAACTTCACTACAAGCCAGGATAAGCCAAAGTTTATGAGTGGTATGGTAAATGGTGAGGTTTGTAATGTTCTCTTGGACAGTGGGGCAGATATTGCAGTTATCCCAGACTACCTTGTTGAACCAAACCAGCTATTGCACGAGTTCTACCTGGTACGAGGCATTCATGGTCATCTCATCTACAGGCAGAAGGCAAAAGTGGACCTGACTGTCGGAGGAACCACAGTGACTGCAGGGTGGCAGCAGTTGCCCCCAGAAGGACTCATGGGGAACATGTTGTGCTAGATGTCAATCTTGCCAATTCTGTAGATAGGTCAATTGTAGATGCTTGCTTTCCTTCCCCTTCTATGCAGGTGAATGCAGTGGAGACCAGAGTCCAGGCACGACAAAGAGAAATGGAAGAACAGCAGTTAGCTAAAGAAACAGCAGAGGAAAAGGCAGATGTGAAACTGGCTGAAGAACTGGGTGACCAGGTGCAGCGGAACGGCTTAGAAACCCTAGTATGCAATACTGAAGAGGAGATTGGTGACAGTGCAGATGAGAAGGAAGAGCAGGTTGAGGACATTAGCGAAGGGAAAAAGGATGAGGTTGGTGAGCAGATCTTAGGCAGAGGTGAAGCCTTGGTAGCAGTTGAGGAAATTGAGAAGAGTGCTTCTGACTGTGAGAAGAGGCAGAAAGATGGTGAAGTTATGGATTTTAATTCTTGTGTCAATAACGTGTATGCTTGTATTCCGGACATAGATGATGGGAAAGATTTTGAGTTGTTCTCTAGGGAATTACTGGATGACAGAAGTCTAGAGAAGCTCAGACTCCTACCTGATCAGAACATGCGTGGATACCTTTGGAGGGACAAGATCCTTTACCACTAGGAGATTGGTGAAGACCAAGACCCAGTCAGGAGGATTGTGATACCAGCTCCCAGGAGAAAACAGATTATGAGGATTGCTCATGATGGATTGGGGCATCTCTCCTCAAGAAGGTCAGGCCTGTTGTCAATAGATGTTTTACTTGGCCCAATGTAGCTCGTGACCTGTATGACTACTGTCGGTCCTGTGACGCTTGCCAACGAGCTTCGAAGAGAGGCCAGAAGAAAACCACAATGGAAGAACGTCAGATCATCAGTGAGCCTGGTGAGTAGGTGGCTCTGGATATTGTTGGTCCATTCCCAGTTGCTAAGGGTGGCTATCAGTACATTCTGACCTATATTTGCTTATCATCCAGATGGGTATAAGATGCAGTCCCTTTAAAATCTCAGGCAGCGAAAGTAGTAGCAGAAGGGGCCTATCAGATGTTTTGTAGATGGGGTATTCCTTTAAGATTACTTACAGATCAAGGGAAGAATTTTGTAGGAAAACGAATGCAGGAGTTAAGTAATTTGATGGGAATTGAAAAGTGCCAAACAACAGCTTAGCTACCATCCCCAATGTAATGGGCATATTGAGAGAGTTCACAGCACATTGAATAGTATGCTTACTAAAGCAGCAAAGAAGGGTCTTGATTGGGCACAGCATTTGCCCTGGGCCTTGTATTGTTTAAGGTGCATGGTAAATAGGGACACCGGGTACTCAGCAGCAGAACTGTTGATGGGTAGAAACTTGAGAACCCCTTTGGACTTACTTCATGCGGGATGGACCCAGACAGAATTCAGGAACATGCATGTGAGTGCGTATGTGGAACCCTTAGAGGTCACCTGGAGAGTTTACATGAGAATGCAGCAGCTAATGAAGTAATCACTCAATTCAATAGAGCTTGCCAGTATAACCAGGGCAAGGCTGAAAGAAAGATTGATGTGAATGAGAAAGTTTTGGTCAGAACACCAGGACTTGTGGCTAAATTGGAGGAGTCTTGGACAGGTCCCTGGGTGGTAGCAGAGAAGCTAAGCAGAGTGAATGTAAGAGTAGCTCTTTGTGAGAACATGAGAAAGAAGAGAGTTGTCCACCTCAATAACTTGAAGAGGTATTACGATAGGGACAGTCTAGTCAGCCAAGTCACAGTGGTCAACAAGGAGGAAGATATCCCTGAAAGCAGTGGACCTTTGCTATCGGGTGAGTGTCCAGATTTTGATGGTGTAGCCCTTCAGAAGGTCCTGAGTAAATATTCCCATGTCTTGCAGGACAAGCCCGGGAGTTGTGACCTAGTAGAAATGAAGATCGTTGTAACCCTAGGTAGTGAGATTGTGTCTTTACCTCCTTATAGAATACCCCAGACTCTTAAAAGTGGTGTAGAGGAATAGTTACATTGCCTGTTAGAGCAAGGTATTATTGAGAGGAGTGATAGCAGTTGGTCAAGCTCATTAGTGCCTGTAATCAAGCCTGATGGTAAGGTGCGTCTATGCGTTGACTACAGGCGCCTCAATTCCATAACTCCCCAAAGACATCATGTAATACCAACAGTGAGTGACATCCTTGAGCGAGCAGGGAAGGCTAGGGTTATGTCCAAACTTGACCTGGCCAAAGGGTTCTACCAACTAGCCATGGAAGAGGAGTCTAAAGATTTGACAACATTTGTTTCCCCTTTTGGAAGATTTCGATTTTGCAGGATGCCCTTTGGGCTCAAGAATAGCCCTGCAGTTTTCCAAGATTGTATTGAGAGAATTCTAAGAGATTCAACAATGCCTCCAACTATAATATTATCGATGATATTTTGATTTTCTCTGTGGATTTTGCGAGTCATTTGGTTCATGTTGAGGAAGTTTTGTGTGCTTTGAGTAGAGCTGGACTTACAGCAAAGCCCACCAAATGTAGCTGGGGCAAAGCAAAGCTGGAATACTTGGGTCATTTAATAGGTGGTGGAAAAGTAGCTGTACCCCAACACCGTGTGACAGACATGCTTAAGTTCAAGAGACCTGTAACCCAAACACAGTTGAGGTCATTCCTGGGATCAATGGGATTTTATAGGAAATTTATTCCAAAATTTGCTACCCTGTCGTCTGTTCTATCCTGCTACTTCCAAATCGGCGCCCAAAAATGTGCACTGGACGCCTAACATGGATAAAGCCTTCCGTGAGTTGAGGTCATCTTTATGTAATAATGTTGTTTTATGTGTGTCAAGTGTCAGTGATACATATAGTCTACACACAGATGCATCAGGAGCAGGTCTAGGAAGTATTTTACATGTTGTGCATGAGGGAAAAGAGATTCCTGTTGCCTTCAGATCCAGACAGTTGAACAAGGCTGAAAAGAACTACTCTGCCACAGAGTTGGAGCTACTGGCTGTGGTGGATGCCGTGACCCACTTCCTATACTACCTACATGGAAGTTAAGAGGGATGTTGTTAAAGTTAATAGACTTTGATATCACATATACACAAATCTGGCAGTGACAATGTCAATGCAGATGCCTTGAGCCGCCAAGCCTGGAAGGAACCTGGTCAGACTGATGCCTGTACTGCAGAGGAGGTGAAGATAGAGGGTGGAGCCAGTCGTTATGTCCAGCCCTCGCTTTGTTCCGGCAACTCCAGAGGTTTCGCCTCCGAAAGGGGTGATGTTGGGCAGGACATTAGCAACAAACAAGGGAATCCGACAGAAGCACTAAATAACATTCCATGTCCATTTTTTGCATATCAACAAGAACACAAAACATGTTCCACATAATTGTAAAGGTGCCGGGTGCCTGGAGCGCCTGCTAACCTTTCACTCATATATATATGCTTAGTTATTGCACAGTTGTTCAGTTGTACCAACCCAGTGTTTCGTGTGCTTCTCCCCTGTACTCTGTTGTTTACTGAATTAAAGTTCTTTAACCGACTTATTTGGGAAAGGCTATCCTGGGCACTAGCTGCGTACACTTCAAGGGCCACAACTCTGGTGGCAGCAACTAAAACATCCATCAGTGGAGGAGTAGCTACTGTATCCTGCTTACTCCCTTTCCAACTCCAACACAAACCCCCACAAGAGGTATATGGATTTGTTTTTCCAAATTGTTTTTTTTCTCCACAAAATCACAGCAATATAGTATACAAATAATGACAAAAAAAATTTCATTATTGTAGTGTGTATAGTTTATAAGAAAAATCCATAGCAACCATTGTTATTCCAGTGATGTGTGGGCGGGATTAAATTAATAATGGAGACAGAGGACAATGACCAAGTACCATTTTTAGATGTACTGGTACAAAGAGAAGGCACAACCCTCACAACATCTAACTGTGCACAGAAAACCCACTCACACTGACCAGTATCTAAACTACAGATCCTTTTGTCCACAATTTACTGTCAGGTGTCCAGTGACTTAAGAAGTAAACAATTTCAAATATCCATCTCCTGCAATTTTAGGGAGCATTAAGTGATAATAGTAACCATTAACACCAATCACATGAGATTGTAAGGTTGAATAACAATGCATGGATTTTGATCACGGCTGTTCTGATGTTGTTGATGGTCCCTTGAAGACTATTGTTTAGTTATTACAAAGATTTGTCTGGAAAACATCTTGTTCACTGGATAGATTGAACAAGTTTTCTTCAGCAATTCTTCAAGGCTATTCCTAGCATTATATCTTATCATAGTTTTGAATTTAGTAAATCTTACCCTGGTACTGTTAGAGTGAGAGAGTATGCTGATGTCAACATAAAAAAAAAAGACATTATTGAAGGGGAAAAAGCCAGCTAAAATCATTCCCAAAGGACTGGATCCTGCAAGACAATGGTATTGTATGAGCAAATTAGACCTTTTTGCCTCTCAGATTCATCAAACTATTTGGAAAAAAAATCTATATACACTTTTTGAATGGCAGGTCACATATAATTCTTGAACTGAATAAGAATAAAGAATAATGTGGGAGAACTTGTATCTATACAAACAATATTGGAAATATCTCATAAGGAGGATGGAAATTAGAACTCTACCAGTCTGGCTAGCAGCAACTATATACAGTAGCTCTTTGCAAACCTCTTCAACAAAGGACTCAGAGCAATATATTTATCAATAGACTTGGAGTTCAAGCACTTCTGGAGTCCAGCTTCTCTGTAATGGGCATTAACTGCTACATCCCTTCTCACTGGGTACAGCAAATACGGAGACATGACTTCACAGAGCTCATGAACAGCTGCATGAATCACTTGCTTTGGCTTAATAATGTACTTGGAGCGTTCTCTGTGCCTAAATGAACACTGCAACTCATTAGTACTTTCCAAGTAAACTGGTTTCTTGCCAATGTTTCTGCATTGCTTCATCTCTATGCTGTTGCGATTATTAGTGGGTAGGAAGAACCTGTTTTCAAAGGAATAACCAGCATAAGCATGGCCGCCTTTATGTTCTAGTTCCTTCAACATACCCATCCAATTCAAATGGTTGAAAGGTAGTATTAATTCGTCCAAGTCTATCATGACTAAGTAATCAGCCATTAACATGTGCCTGTACAGGCAGTCGTGCATGAGGCCACCCTGCCCATGGTAATCGTGGCTTTCAAATGCTTTCCACTGAATGAGATTGACCAAGTTACTATGATTCCTAAGGAGATGCTCAACAACTTCTTCCTGCACTTCACCTGGGCTTGCGTACATTGTGATAAATTCAGCTCCAAGTGTTTGACACATACCGATAAAGCCGTCCAGTCTGTTCAAAAAATTCTGACCATTTTGTCTCAAGACACACTCCAATGGTTTTCATTGGCAATTTGGCATTATTTACAGCTATTTCCTCTGAGAAACTATTTTGTTCGCAATAATTCCTGCTAAAGCGAACTCCTGTGGGCACAGGATCTCCATCCCTCACTGGGCATAGCAGCAGTTCATTGACAGCTTGCTTTATTACAGATATATTATTTTTTCCACTGAGAAGAAAATGGTTGACTACTTCACGCTTTGCTTCACCAAGACAAACAGAGCTACCGTTGGCATAGGTAAAATGACACATTAGCTTAGGCTTTGGAGAAGATTCCAAGACGTAGGCCACAACTACAACAGCAGGACGATTCATTTTCTTTATATTTCTAGTGTCATAATATGCTGAAATAAATAAGAATACTCCATGCAGGTAAGGATCTGAAAATGTTGCCCAGCTTAACTTTATCAAACTGGCAGCGGGAGGCGGTAAGCTCAATTGAATTGAACTCGTAGTTTGAATTGAACTCGTAGTTAATCTTGGAGTAGTCAAAATCCAAACGACCAAGACAAACAGTAATGCCATGATCAGGAACTCATACTTAACCGCTGAACCCATCGTGAAGGTAACGGCAACTCTTTTGGTGGGCGTTTCTCTACTCGTCCTTCAACCGAGCTCCTACTCTATAGGTGCCAAATGAACTAGAGCTTGGGTGAGCGCTGAAACCGCGCGGTATACACCTCGAAGCAAGTAAGTGTTCCAAGCGAAGCAGTTTTTCAATCTTCACAAAAAAAAACTTGGTATTGTTCCCGACAATCGCTTGTATGATTTAGTCTCGCGCAGGGAGCAGGAGTTCGTAAGGCGCGCGCAAGCGGCGCGAGAATCTGGTGTGAGGCATCTGGTGACTCTGTGGACACCTTTCCGTGTGACAAGCGCCGGAAGCGATAGAGAAAATATGTTTGCCCTGTGGTGCTTGTCCCTGTAGGAAAGATACAAGATATTTGAGTGGTGTCACGATGCTCATCTATTACCTCTCTTCAATGAATTAGTGAAACTTAGCTAAATTGACCCTGTATAAACAAAGTTTTGCGCAATACATAGTACTACAGGTATTTTGGTAGTCTCGCGGGCCAGATTCTTTACCTAATCGCTCCGCTAAGGAAGGGTCTGGTTACTCCAACACACCCGTTTGGTAATAGTGGAATGCAATTAAATCTTGCGGGTTTTCTTACCGTCCTGTCATAAATCTTTGCGAGCTGGTGTTGTATGATGGAGGTTCTAGCTGAGGCTATGCCACTAGTGTGCGAATCAGTCACTTCAACTATTGTCCTTTTTTTGGAACTCTCCATTTTTAGGACGCTTTTCAGCTCGGAGCTCATAGAAGAACAAGTGCAGAGGTGGAGCTAAAAATATTTGTACCCACATTTTATAGACGCCCACACACAATTAAACTTGACGTAAGAAGTACACATTTTAAACGTTTCCCCCCCCCCCCCGGAACGTATGAAATTAGTAAAATAAGTACGTAATTCTTTCAACTTGAAAGAACAATTAGAAATGTTGATCATCACAAACATTCCTGTAAGAAGAAAAGGCTGAACTATGACACTCCAAAGAAGGAGGCTTTGGCAAATTTTGTAAACCTAAGAACTCTGGTAGTTTCGTTTAGTGATTTTTAAGTATGTAGTTGGATCCGCTTTAATAATATGCTTAGGATAATTTATCCTATTTTGCGTTCATTTCACATTTTAATAAGAAGCAACAAGCATCTCATGTTTTCTGTCTGTCATGGTCTTTGAAGCGGTTGGGTTGAAGTGTTGGTCGATACAGTAGAAAGTCTATAGCATTGCAAGCTGTACAGGATAAAAGAATCTGCATGCAAATTGTAAAGTTTTTGGGACAAAAAATTAGGATGAATAAGATGTGTGCTAAGTCATTGAATTCCATTTTGAGGAGCAGAAATGTCAACTGATCCAACTATAGTCAGTGATTTTGGAAATGAAAGAGCATGCACCAAGCACACTCTCACTTCTGCATAGTTGTTTGGCTGGTTGTAGACTTTCTAATTAAAGCTACCAACCTGAGTAGAAAAGGACGGACCAAGTCTCGTATCATTGAGCCAGACAGAGAGGTTGGAATATGCTGGGCTATTCTACTCAGAGGGAGAAGTCAGTGGATGAACCTCCTGCAACACATTGTTTCAATGATTCTATTTGTGGGCATGCATCCAAGTGAGTAAGTTGGCAAAATAGTATGGAGCTGAAGTTCCTCACATAGGAGGCATGTTGTTGTTGCCTATAAACACTAAGGAAAAAGGTCAAGTATGAAAACAAAATTGATCGATTCTGATATTAATTCTACAAGATGGCAGCGGTTCTGAATTAGAAGGACATTAGCTAGTGGTTTATTTATTGCATTCAATTATTGTATCAGGATGATCTGCATTCATACAGCCAATAAAGCCAGGAGGATAACTATTATTTGTACTTGTTCAGCTGGTTGCAGAAATGGCTTCTCTGTACATCACAGAAGGCAACAATTTCATTAACTAAACCTATGGGAGACAACTATGATGCAGAAGTTCGTCACTGGAAACATGAAATCCTTAGTTTCTGGCAGGATTCATTGGTATGAAAATATATATCATTAACATTCATTTTTAGTATTGAGTTATTTATTATGACATTTCAGGAAATACTCTTATAAGATCAAAAATTGCCCATTTGTTACTACTGTCACTGAATATCATTTTCCTAATTCCATGAAATCAATTAATTAAATGAGTGATAAATGAATAAAATCAATGGATTGGGGCTGCCTGCCATGACCAAGTGAAATACTCAAAACTCAAATCTTATTGTGTGTGTGTGTGTGCATAGCACACTCATGTGTGTGTGTTTGTGTGTTGTGTGTGGTAGTTCAATAGCTACAGAAGAACCTCATTTATTCAAAATGCAAGACTTCAAATAATTGAAATTTACGGTAAGTGTATCGAGGTTTATCAATATTTATGATTATTGCCCAATATTGTTTTTGATTGGGTAAGGAATAGTGTTTATGACCATTAAATATACACATCAATTCATTCTTTACAAATGATAGATGTTAATATTGTTGGTCTTAAATTTAATTTTACTTTTTTGTTAAAAAGTTCTAGATCCACTGGTATAGCTAAACCATTCTGATGAAAATATTTTTGTTCATCATGCCATTTGAAGTATACAGATTGTGTATATTATCAGCAGAAACAGCAATATATTTTATTGCATATTATAGTTTAATAGAAGCAATGCATTTTGCAAAAATAATGGAGTACCTATTCCTACTGAGGGTCAGATAACTATTTGGCGTGATGTATCATATCTATGGATGAAGATACCTGCAGGCCCGACACTCCTTAATTTAGTGACGGATTGATCCTTCTTTATCTAAAACACCGCCGTAGCTTTCCTTATATGCTTTAAAACTAGCCAATTCGCACAATGATGGATTTGTTATTGTTTTTACTTCTCTTGTAACTATAGCAACGGAAAGGTACCGCCCAACAAGATTAGGTAAAACAACGGTCGTCATTTGTTCAGATCCAGTGCCCTCGCAGCGTATGTGGAAAGAAATATAGTGGGAGAAGAGGCTTGACGAGCTACAGTGGTTTGTCATATTGATTAGGTGGGCTCAGGCGTTAGATACTGCATGACTTAATGCGGCGTTGGTGTGGGGTGGGGTTATACAATTGAAGCCTGTTGTTGAATACTTGTGCTAGCCATTAGTATTTGTAGTAGTCACACGACAGATCAGCGGTGTTGGAAGATGTTTAGTAAAGGGGGCTCCAAGGGCATGTTTTTTTTGGTATCGGGGGTTTAAAAGTGTGAATGTGAGAAATTGCCTTGTTGGATTATGCCCCCACAATTTTGGTGGCCCGAAGCCCCCCGCAGGTTGATTATGAGCCAGCTTGTCTGAAGTCAACTATGGCAAGACCTTCAACTTGCCAGTCAGTCCAGTAAACCTGAGTGTTTTATTCACATGGTAATTATAACCGATAATAGCTAAAATATTATTTGTGACACAATCTGGGCAGTGTGTAGAGGAGGCTATAGGGGCAAAGCCACCAGGATTGATATCAGCAGTGGCGTAGGAAGGGGGGGGGGGGGGGGGGGGGGGGGGGGGGTGGGGCAAACTTACTGACTTACTGGCAAGTGTTTGTTCTTGACAAAGTCCTCAGAATAGACGGAATCAAGTAAGTCTCAAGTTGTGGTATATATAGTCTCATTTGAGTGTTCACCATTTTAATTGAGATTTGTTCAAAATATTTTATGATGATGCCCAGACCTGATTTAGGTGATATTTGTGACCTTCCAGTTGTTGCTGTGTGGTGTGCAGGGTGGGGGAGGGGAGAGAATGGACAGGATATGACCTTTGAATGGGAAGTGATAGGGGGCTAGTTTCATTAAAAGTCCAGGTGGAGGAGATGGGGCATGAGTGATATGCATCAGTTATTATTGAACAGGTGAAGGATGTGGACTCTTGTCACATGGTAATAAGACACATGTATCAGCTGGTGATGTTTGTGTGTTCTATTGGAACTGTAGTTCCTTGGACTTTCTAAGCCTTAGGACAGAGAGATTGTAGGCTGTGGTTTATGCTTTTATCACTTGCATTCATCAGTGATGTCCACCAGTTGTTGTATTACTAATTTCTTTCATGATTAGTTCTCATGTAGCCACAAGATATTTGATGATAGACATTAGGAGCACTCTAGTTCTGCAACATTTACAATCAAGTTGCATAGCTTCTTATCACCAGTAATAATAATAATATATTATTATTGTTATTTTTATTATTATTACTGTTATAACATTTATTATAGTCAGGGTTTTATTTAGAAATTTGTTTGGAAAGGGGTGGGAGGAGTTTGGTCATATCTGCCACCTTTAGGATGTAAGACAAAAATATTTATGACTAGCAAGTACCCCACCTCATAGTGGTGCTTGACGTATTGCACAGTAAGAATGCAGTAGCATAAGTTATTTTTATTCATTGTTATCATTCTCTACATCAGTTTCCCTCTCCTGCTCTCTTTTTTCCTGAACTATCTCAGCTTTTCTTATCCCCAACCTTTCCCTTTTTTCCCAGCTTTTTTCTTGAGCCATGGAGTCCCTTCTCCTCCTTTGTCTACCTCTCCTGCTTCTGAATCTCTCTGTCCTTCTATCATGATTGCGGACTTAGGCTATGTGAAATGTTGCCTATTTTTTTGCATTTCCCCCTTCCTTCTTGAAACTTATGCCACCTTTACTTAGTGATTTCACTACCGCCGCCTTCCACTTTTTAGTGTACTTTATTAATCACTTTCAACTGAATGGGATGACATAATCAAGATACGATGATGCTTTACCACACTGTTTAAGCTCACGAATTATTCATGAATACACACCGTTGGTCGTGGTCATTGACACATGAGCACATTATTCTTTAATCCTAGAGAGTAATTTGCATGACATTATTATGAGTTTGAGTGCTGTAATTTTGAGTACTGCCTAACTGCATACTGCACACAGATAGGTGCTGGATTTAAATGTTTACTAGGGTACCCTCAGCGCGAATGCGCAAGAGGGTTCATTCAATCATTCTGTCACTCTGTCTGTCAACAGGCACTTCTGGAAGGTAGGAACCAGCCAGGCTCTGAAAGCGGCATCAAACAGCAGTATTTCACGAAGTAAGTTCCTTTAACGTGCCAGAATTTTGATTTTGGACTTCATTTTCCAGAAAAAAGCGAGTCTTTCCAGAGCCGTGCGATCCTAGGCTTACAGCGGGAACCGCCCCTTCAAAAACTTGCTTGTCACGTGAGCCAGCTTGCAGGTTGCAAATCACTTTTAAATAGCTAACAATTACATGCTTTCAGCGTGAAGTGTTGTGTTGCGTAGTCGTTGAGTGAGCAAGTACTGAACGTAATACTCTGGTTCGAATCCTCGTTAACGCTTTTTTTTTCTTCATTTTTTTTATTTTTTTTTTTCCTTTTGTCTTCTTGCCTTATTTTTCTTTATTTTCCTCTTTCTTCCTGCTGTTTTTATTTCTTTCCTACCTTTTCCTTTCTTTTTCGTGTACTGTTTTTCTTTCTTTCTTCTCCTACCTTTTTTCATTCATTCCTCTTTCTTTTGTCCCTCTTCATTGTCTTTTTCTCTATCCTGCCTCTCTTCATGCCACTTCTCTTTTTTTTTTGTTTCTACACTTATCATACTAGCTAACTAGCGCTGAGGGTTTGCACTTTAGTGCTCTAGTATTTAGATAGTTCCTTCAAAATGTTTGCTATAGGAGGTGCTTGGCCTTAATTACAATGTTTGTATAATTATTTAGTACACATTAATTTTGAAGAAATTCTTGAGAATTTTTAATTTATTTGATTGTTCAGGACTATACAACAAGAGAAGAAGATCACATGCGCTGTGGACTATGCAGTCGAGTAAAAGTGGCTTGCAAGGTTAGGCGGATTCTAAATTAGGAAATGTTTTTGAAGGGGAAATTAAATAATGTATATTACAATATACCAGCAAGTACGTGGCGCTTGACATATTGAAGTTATTTTGCTCAGTTATCATTCATTAAGGTTAATTAGTTTTCCTCTCCTGCTCTCTTTTTTAAACTATCTCAGCTTTCTTATCCAACCCCCACATTTCCTTTCTTCAGCTTTTTTTCTTTTTTTCAGTCCCTTTTCCTTTGTCTAATTCTCCTGCTTCGGAATCTCTGTCCTACCATCATGATTACGCTGCGTGAAACTTTGGCCTTCTCTCTTTCATACTTTTGCCTTCCTTTTTTAAGCTTACACCGCCTTCCCTAGTCTATTCCACCCACTTTTTTGTAACAATTAATCACTCTCTACTGAATGTGATGACTCTTTACCCATTGAGGTAAGGACGATGCTTGGCCAGACTGTTTAAGCTCATGGATTATTCATGAATACACACACTGTTGTCGTCAGTCATCATCGTTATTTGACACACAAGCGTATTATTGAGGGGTTCATTTAGAAATCAATTTAAGAGTGGACGAGGTTGAGTTTGTGCTATCTAAAGGGTGTCACAGCGTTCATGCAGAACTAAGATGAGAAAGGAGACGGGCATGATTTAAGCATTTCCCTTCACCTTAAATATTTACTTTTTTACTTCGCATTTTGCTTACGAAATTTTAAGAATTTCAAGGAGGGTGAAATGGCTTCAAGGGGGGCAAGCGTCTCCCTTGCCCCCCCCTAAATGAACCCCAGTTATTATAATATAGATGTTAGTAAATTTTTCAAAATTTTAATGAACAAGTCTGATCAGAGGTATTTGTGAAGTATTATACTATTTTAACCCACATGGCTGAGGGTGTCTGTTCTTACATATAAAATCTTGTAATAGACTGAAAGAACGTGTGACGAATAGTTGATTGTAATTTTGAGCTGACATTTTGAAGCTGATTGAATCAGTGATGTGTGTCTTATACAGAATTATTTTGCTTGGGGTAAGAGACAGGTGCTGTGTGTTTAACAGGTGCTGTGTGTTTACTTAGCCACACCACACACTTTTTCTAAATGTTCTACTGTGGTGCACATGCTTGTATGAGACTGTATATATGCATTGATCAATGTTTCTTGCATGATTTTATGATCGTAATATTCATAGAATTAAGTATTAGCTGTTCTATATTTTCCCCAATATTCGAGGGGGGATTGGCGACCCTAGGTTTAACCCCCTTGGTGTGCTATAGCTTAAGTTGTGCTGAAATAGCAGCTAGCATATGGCAATTGTATTGGTGCATAATTTATGCTATTATCCTATTATTTGCATAGGCTGCAACAACAAGTGGAGTGAGATGACTTAAAATCTAAACTGCTGGATATGTTACTATTGCGTATGACATCAGAGGCGGAAGAAGCGGTGAAGGAATCTCATCAATGAAATATCCTTATTGGAAGTGGCAGTATTAAAAGTACGTAAATGATTGGTTTGAGGGAACCACCTCCGGGTTAATGTATAAGCTTAGGATTTTACTTTAACTTTTTCCTGCTTGTTATCTGATTAACCTTTACTTTTTTCTGCATGTGCCCTTACCATGATTCTGCTGGTTTCACTTTACCATGTTTCTGCTGGTTTCCTTTTACCATGTTTTTGCTGGCTTCCCTTTACCATGTTTCTGCTGGTTTCCCTTTACCACGTTTTTCTGCTGGTTTTCCTTATCACGTTTCTGTTGGTTTCCCTTTACCACGTTTCTGTTGGTTTCTCTTTACCATGATTAACCCTCAGTGCGCATGTGCGAGAGGGTGTGTTTGTCTGTCAGTCAGCATTCGATTTCATGAATGGCTGAGAACTAACCTTTAATACAAGTATGACCTGACCCAGTAAGTGAATTAAATCCCTTCAATTGACCACTTCTTCAAATTTCTAGCATTTCAGAGTAAATGCGGAGATTCTTCAGCTCCAAACAAGCTCAAGCTAGATGCAACGACCCTTACCTTTCAGTACATTGGTTTACGTCATACAGCAGTCACATGATCACTTAAAGTTCACGTATTTTCTCTTAACCGCGTGTGTCCTCGGTAGTTAGAAGTTAAAGTAATCTGAAGAAATCTTAGTAATGTAATAATGCACTGAGGGTTTGTACCCTTGGTACGCTGGTTTTCCTTTTCTGGTTGTTTCCCTTTACCACTTTTCTGCTGGTTTCCCTTTACCACTTTTCTGCTGATTTTCCTTTACCATGATTCTGCTGGTTGCCCTTTACCATGTTTCTGTTGGTTACCCTTTACCTATTAGTTTTGTGAATTCCCTGTATTGTGATACTCGTGCATAATTAAGAATAGGAGAATCCTAACTATGTATGTGGAATCCCCAGTGGAAACTTTTCTAAACTAGAGCACTGAAGTGCAAACCCTCAGCGCTAGTTAGCTAGTATGATAAAGAAGAGTAATGAATGAAAATAGGTAGGAAGAAAAGAAAAAGGAAGAAGAAAGAAAGAAAAACAGTACAGGAAAGAAAGAGGAAATGAAAGGAAAAGGTAGAAAAGAAATAAAAACAGTAGGAAGAGGAAAATAGGCAAGAAGACAAAAGGAAAAAGAAAAAAAAACAGGATGAAAAAAAAAGATAAAAAAAAAATACCGTCGACGAGGATTCGAACCAGAGACTATTAGGTTAGGTACTTGCTCACTCGACGACTACGCAACGCAACACCTCACGCTGAATGCACGTAATTGTTAGCTATTTAAAAGTGATTTGCAACCTGCAAGCTGGCTCACGTGACAAGCACGTTTTTTAAGGGGCGGTTCCCGCTGTAAGCCTACGATCGCACGGCTCTGGAAAGACTCGCTTTTTTTGGAAAATGAAGTCCAAAATCAAAATTCTGGCATATTAAAGGAACTTACTTCGTGAAATACTGCTGTTTGATGCCGCTTTCAGAGCCTGGCTGGTTCCTACCTTCCAGAAGTGGCCTGTTGACAGACAGAGTGACAGAATGAACTAGAGCACTGAAGTGCAAACCCTCAACGCTAGTTAGCTAGTATGATAAAGAAAATAATAACAAAGGAAAAGTGTAGAAACAAAAAAAAGAAAGAGAAGTGGCATAAAGAGAGGCAGGAAAGAGCAAAAGACAATGAAGAGGGACAAAAGAAAGGAAAAGGTAGGAAAGAATAAAAACAGTAGGAAGAAAGAGGAAAATTAAAAAAAATAAGGCAAGAAGACAAAAGGAAAAAGAAAATAAAACAGGATGAAAAAAAAAGATGAAAAAAAAAAAGGCTTCGACGAGGATTCGAACCAGAGACTATTAGGTTAGGTACTTGCTCACTCAACGACTACACAATGCAACGACTACACAAATGCAACACCTCACGCTGAATGCATGTAATTGTTAGCTATTTAAAAGTGATTTGCAAAGCTGGCTCACGTGACAAGCACGTTTTTTAAGGGGCGGTTCCCGTGTAAGCCTACGATCGCACGGCTCTGGAAAGACTCGCTTTTTTCTGGAAAATGACGTCCAAAATCAAAATTCTGGCATATTAAAGGAACTTACTTCGTGAAATACTGCTGTTTGATGCCGCTTTCAGAGCCTGGCTGGTTCCTACCTTCCAGAAGTGGCCTGTTGACAGACAGAGTGACAGAATGAATGAATGAATGAATGACACTAGGACTACTGTAACCCTCTGGGCGCATGCGCGCTGAGGGTTAAAAACACCACAGTGTCCCTTTACCTTATTCCTGCTGGTTACCCTTTACCTAGCATATGGGCTGGGTAAAGCGAGAGTATAGACTGGGTAAAGCAAGAGTATGGACTGGGTAAAGGGAGAGTATGGATAGGGTAAAGGGAGAGAGTGGACTGTGTAAAGGGAGAGTGTGGACTGGGTAAAGCGAGAGTATGGACTGTGTAAAGGGAGAGTATGGACTGTGTAAAGGGCAGTATGGATTGGGTAAAGGGAGAGTATGGATTGGGTAAAGAGAGAGTATGATTGGGTAAAGGGAGAGTAAGGATGGGGTAAAGCGAGAGTGTGGACTGGGTAAAGGGAGAGTATGAATTCTGTAAAGTGAGAGTATGGACTGTGTAAAGCGAGAGTGTGGACTGGGCAAATCGAAAATTTGGACTGTATAAAGCGAGAGTATGGATTGGGTAAAGGGAGAGTATGGACTGTGTAAAGCGAGAGTATGGATTGGGTAAAGCGAGAGTATGGACTGGGAAAAGCAAGAATATGGACTGTGTAAAGCGAGAGTGTGCACTTGATAAAGAAAGAGTGTACTGGGTAAAACGGAGAGTATGGATAGGGTAAAGAGAGAGTGTGGACTGGGTAAAGCAAGAGTTTAGTATGGACTGGGAAAAGGGAGAGTATGGACTGGGTAAAGCGAGAGTATGGACTGTAAAGCGAGAGTATGGACTGGTAAAGCAAGAGTATGGATTGGGTAAAGCAAGAGTGTGGACTGGGTAAAACGAGAGTGAGTATGGATTGGGTAAAGCAAGAGTGGACTGGGTAAAGCGAGAGTATGGACTGTGTATAGGGAGAGTATGGATTGGGTAAAGGGTGATTGTGGACTTGGCAAAGCGAGAGTATGGACTGGGTAAAGCGAGAGTATGGACTGGGTAAAGCGAGAATATGGACTGGGTAAAGGGAGAGTGTGGACTGGGTAAAGGGAGAGTGTGGACTGGGTAAAGCGAGAGTATGGACTGGGTAAAGCGAGAGTATGGACTGGGTAAAGCGAGAGTATGGACTGGGTAAGTGGAGAGTATGGACTGGGTAAAGGGAGAGTATGGACAGGGTAAAGAGAGAGTGTGGACAGGGCAAAGCGAGAGTTTGGACTGGGTAAAGAGAGAGTGTGGACTGGGCAAAGCGAGAGTTTGGACTGGGTAAAGCGAGAATATGAATTGGGTAAAGGGAGAGTATGGACTTGGTAAAGCGAGAGTATGGACTGTGTAAAGCGAGAGTATGGACTGGTAAAGCAAGAGGATTGGGTAAAGCAAGAATGTGGACTGGGTAAAGCGAGAGTGAGTATGGATTCGGTAAAGCAAGAGTGTGGACTGGGTAAAGCTAGAGTATGGACTGGGTAAAGCGGGAGTATGGTCTGTGTAAAGCGAGAGTATGGACAGTCTAAAGGGAGAGTGTGGACTGGGTAAAGAGAGAGTGGACTGGGCAAAGCGAGAGTTTGGACTGGGTAAAGCGAGAATATGGATTGGGTAAAGGGAGAATATGGACTGGGTAAAGCGAGAATATGGATTGGGTAAAGGGAGAGTATGGACTGTTTAAACGGAGAGTATGGATTGGATAAAGGGAGAGTATGGACTGGGTAAAGCAAGAGTTTGGACTGGGTTGCATAAACCAGGAATTTTGGCAAAAGTGTCAAAGCTAGAAAACAGTAAAAATACTGACTATGGTCAAATTTCCTGAATTTTTCACTTATTAAGTACAGTTATTGTTCTATCATTTTGCCAAATTTCAAAGCGCTTAAAATGTTTGTATCACATCAAGTGTGCCATTGAAAGAAAAGCCGGGTAAAGCGAGAGTATGGACTGTTTAAAGCGAGAGTATGGATTGGGTAAAGCGAGAGTGTGGAAAGGGTAAAGAGAGATTGTGGACTGGGTAAAGGGAGATTGTGGACTTGGCAAAGTGGGAGTTTGGATTGGGTAAAGGGAGAGTATGGACTGGGTAAAGGGAGATTGTGGACTTGGCAAAGTGGGAGTATGGATTGAGTAAAGGGAGAGTACGGACTGGGTAAAGGGTGAGTATGGGCTGTGTATAGGGAGAGTATGGACTGGGTAAAGGGAGAGTATGGACTGTGTATAGGGAGAGTATGGACTGTGTATAGGGAGAGTATGGACTGTGTATAGGGAGAGTATGGACTGTGTATAGGGAGAGTATGGACTGTGTATAAGGAGAGTATGGACTGTGTATAAGGAGAGTATGGACTGTGTATAGGGAGAGTATGGACTGTGTATAGGGAGAGTATGGACTGTGTATAGGGAGAGTATGGACTGTGTATAGGGAGAGTATGGACTGTGTATAGGGAGAGTATGGACTGTGTATAGGGAGAGTATGGATTGGGTAAAGGGTGTTTGTGGACTTGGCAAAGCAAGAGTATGGATTGGGTAAAGCAAGAGTATGGACTGTCTAAAGGGAGAGTATGAATTGGGTAAAGGGAGAGTATGGACTGGGCAAAACAAGAGTATGGACTGGGTAAAGCGAGAGTATGGACTGGGTAAAGGGAGAGTATAAAGGGAGAGTATGGACTGGGAAAAGCAAGACTGTGGATAGGGTAAAGCGAGAGTGGACTATGTAATGCGAGAGTATGGATTGGGTAAAGGGAGAGTGTGGACTGGGTATAGCAAGAGTATGGATTGGGTAAAGGGAGAGTATGGACTGGGTAAAGCAAGAGTGTGGACTGGGTAAAGCGAGAGTGTGGACTGGGTAAAATGTGAGTATGCTATATCATAGATTGTGAAAGGGATATATACCTTTGAATGAGTATACCATGAATAAGGTGAAAATTGAATTGGGTATATTTTATATTATATAAAGAGTGAAGCATTATTTAGGAGAAAACATACAGTAAATAAACTGGAAATATGATGGATTGAATATAGTTGCCAACCAATCCACTTTTACTGAGATTCTCTTAATTTATTTTTTTCCTGAAGTTCTATTGTGGACTATTTAAGCTTAATCCAGTTTTTTGCACTATTAAAACACAATAATATTTAATAGTAGAGCATTCAATAATTATAATTTTGAGTTTAATTAGCAGCCATTGAGAAATTTGTCTTTGTGATCTTTTTTTTTTGTTATTCAATTAATGGATGTGGCCAATCACACGTTTAGATTCTAAGGAGTTGGCTAGTATTGGTAAATGTTATGAATTTTGTTTAACTCTCTCACCGCGGCGAGCATATATATATGCCGAAATTGAACTACACGTAGACCGCGTAGTGCATATATTTATGCCCAAGGACACCCTTACCGAAGAGGCAAATCCCTAACGACATCGAGTCAATTACGCGGTAATCGCCACCGGAATTTATTCAGCGGTAAATTACCAACGCTTGCTACTGGTTTTTATCCGCGATGGCCCAGCGTACGTACTCAACTAAAGACGTTTTATCTATGCTTGATAGTGATTCTGAGGATGATTTTGAGGGGTATGTTGATGAAGAGGAGTATGCTGAAAGGTATGAATATTCTGATATAGAAAACAATAGTAATAGTGAAAATGAATGTGAAATTGAAGAGGATATTTGTGGTGCAGCTAGTGATGATGAGATGGAAATAGAAAATGAAACTTTAGGCGACAGTGAAGACAGTGAAGATAGTTATTCAAGTTCTGCTTCTTCAGGTTCAAACATTTCTGCTACTCCTGGTCCTAGCTTTACTGCAACTCCAGGTCCTACTCAGGATATGACTAACAAAAATCCCCTTGATTTTTTCCGCTTACTGATTCCAGACTCCATTCTTGAAAAAATAGTGAAGCAAACAAATTTGTAAGCCGAGCAGTTCTTTGAGGAAAACGACCTTCCACCAAGATCACGGGCACAAATGTGGGATTCATCGCAACATGACCTCTCTGAGTTGAAGAAATTTTTGTGCCTAATAATAGTCATGGAATCAATTCATTATCCCGCTGTTGAAGATTACTGGTCTACTTCATGGCCTTTTGCGAGTTCGACATTTTCATCCATCATGAAAAGAGATCGATTTTCTCTTGTGCTCAAATTTTTGCACTTGAATGATAATAATCATTTCATTCCCAAAGGTCAACCTGGCCATGACCCACTCCATAAAATTCGACCATTTCTCAACAAAATTTTGGATAATTTTCAGTCTTGTTTTCAGCTTGGAAGAGAACTATCGGTGGATGAGTCAATGATTGGGTTCAAAGGACGTCTTGGCTTCGTTCAATACATGCCCAAAAAACCTACCAAGTGGGGACTGAAAGCCTTTGTGGTTTCAGATAGCACAACAGGTTACGCTTTCAACTGGGAATTGTACACAGGTAAACTGTATACACGTGATAGTCAAGTTTTGCATTCACCAGTGTTTTGTTGTTGTTGTTGTTTAGGAAAGAATCATTCTCAAACTTCTTCTGTCCATGGCGTAACTCATGATATTGTTATGCGAGTCACAGAAAGTCTCAGAGGAAAGGGTCATCATCTATACATGGACAACTTTTACACCAGTCCAGCATTGTTTCGTTCGCTTAAAAGAGTTGGCATTTATTCTTGTGGAACTTTACAGTGCAATCGACGTGGTGTACCACCTGTGATAAAAAGAAAAGGAAAATGAAGAAAGGTGAGATGATCAGCGTGAGGAAGAGATCTCTTTTATTTGTGAAATGGAAGGATAAAAGGAAAGTTTCACTACTTACCAATATTCATGACGCTTCCACCATTGTGAAGAAGAGAAGGATCAAATCTGGAGTTGGAGGTTATGAAGAAACTGTTAAACCAACTGCCATCGAGGAATACAACAAGTATATGTCCGGAGTTGATAGGCTTGATCAGTTTTTGTCATAATACAATTTCAATCGTAGGACGAACAAGTGGTGGCAAAAAGCTTTCTTTTGTTTGCTTGATATTGCCATATATAATTCCTTTGTTTTGTATTCTAAGTCGAAACAAGATCATCGCAAGCTGTCCTTCCTCCAGTTCAGGATACAACTCGCAAGGGAATTGGTCATGGATTCTTCAAGCGAGTGTAGTATTCCTCAATCTTCCAGCACACAATCTGGGCCAGTTGTTGTCACTTCACCTTCTGCACGTCTAGTAGAGAGACATTTTCCTGATAAAGTTCCATCTAGGCAAAATGGGAAGCCTGGACAACGAAACTGTGTTGTATGTAGTTCTAAAGCAGGCAGACCTAGAAAAACAAGTACATACTACTGTAAAATATGTGGAGTAGGTCTTTGTGTAGTTCCATGTTTTGAACTTTATCATACTAAAACAAATCCTAGTCGCTATATATAGTCCTCATTTTATTGTCAACAAAGTTTTTTTTCTTATTCTTTATTCTTTATGTCTCCACAACAATTTCATACTGCACTAAATGTTTTACAGCACCAATACTAAAATATAAACAAAAACTAGCCGCTAGAAACTAAACAAATAATGGTTACTATTTGAAACAATAACTAGCTAAAAACGATTATAGACTTACCTGCATTTCTAACAATTCGCGTATAGTTTGTTCGTGTTGGGTTTCTCCGTGATCTATAGAGCTACTAGTTACTGTATTTCTTTTATTCGGCAGTTTTCCTAAGCCTTGCGCCTTAGTTTGGTCTAGATTCCACTTGCTATTTCTTTGCCACGCTGCTTGGGGCGTTACCCGTGTTACACAAAAACAACGTCCGCGGCGTGCGCACCCGGATATTTGCTTCCGCGGGGAGAGAGTTAAAGATTGAGTGTGTTATTGGCGAGCGAGCGTAGCGAGCAAGACAATATTAGGGGTGGATAATGCAAAATCGGGTATATGTTATATGTATTTATAGCCCGTTACCCGAGCGACCGCGCTTGTCGTTAAGAACTATAAATCTGATACAGTCTGGTATGCTCGTAAGAAAATGTATTAGTGGGGAAAAGTCTGATATAGTTCTTAGCAACCATAATTATGGTGGAAGGCAGATCAAAGCAAAATGGAATAATGAAGAGTTTGGGTACTTTAATACAAATTACTAAGATAGCTAACGCTATACTTTGCTCGTTGTTTATGTTTGGGCTATAAAATAGTTATAAACCAAAATCATTAGGTTTGTATTTCGATTTATAAATCCTCGCCACTCGGGCTGCGCCCTCGTGTCTCGGAGTTTATAAATCGCATACAAACCTCAATTTTGGTTTATAACTATAACATATGTATGGATGGATGGTACGTATGCCCTTTAACCGCGCGCGCGTGGAATTTTTTCCTCCAAAAAACAGGGCTTTTTAGGCTTGACCCCAGTTTATTCTGAAGCTACAGCATTAAGCAAGCCTTACTTTAACTTAAGCTCCGAAGTGTGAAAAAATTTCGGCGAAAAACGCTTGTTTTTCAGGACACAAAAAGTTGCTGAGACCGTTACTATGGCATTGAAGACCCTTTTCCAGACTTAATTTCAAAACTTCGCCGTTTTAGGTGGGATACGAAGTGCCTATTGTTGGTTGTCAAGAACCATTGGTAGTCAGAATGCCCTATATTAAAGCTAAGGAGGCTACTATTACTCTAGGTAAGCTGAGGTAAGTACTAATTTTATATTTGTTAGCTAAATATACAAAAATAACTCTGGCCTTTCTTTTATGTAGCTAAGAGCTTGTTGTCAACAGTGACTGGTAAATTCAAATAGTCAGAATGGCTTCAATTTGATACTACGGAAGTTACCACTGCTCAATAAAATGAGGTAAGAAAGTAATTTTGTATTTGTGTGCCAAAATTGATTGTCTTTTGTTTTTGTAGCTGAGAGCTTGTTGTCAAGAATTCACGGTAATTTAGATAGTCAAAGTAAATTAAATTTGACACCACAGAAGTTATCAATACTCAGGAAATTTAGGTAAGTAGTAATTCCATATTTGTTGGCTTAAATTACAAATAATAACACTGATTTTTTGCTTATTGTAGCTGAGAGTTTGTTCAATAGTTACTGGTAATTGAGATTATCAGAATGGCAGATGTTTAATACTACAAAAGTTAACAAATCAGATAAGAGAGTGATTTTGTATTTGTTTGCTGAATAAAAGGTCATAACTGCTATTATAGTGTTTGCATGAACTAAGCTAAAACATAGTAACAATACTTAGTTTTATGTTACCTAACTATCAGGCTCGCTTGCCATTTGTGCTCAAGCACACCACTAGTTTATATATATGTTTGAACGTACGTATGTAATTAAACGCGCGCGCGATGAACTTTTTTCCTCCAAAAAACACGGCTTTTTAGGCTTGACCCCAGTTTATTCTGAAACTACAGCATTAAGCAAGCCTTACTTTATACTAGTGCTGGGCGGTGGATATATCGGGATAGTAAGCTACAATGGCAATTATCCTGGGCAGGGAAGCCACAGTAGCTCCAGACGGCACTTTTTGACCCTTCCAGTGGGAGTAACTCAGCTGGGGGTGTTGCTATGTAGCAAAGTGTCTCCCAACTACACAAACAGCTGAAGCCAGAGCTAGCGGCAGTCTTACTACACTGAGGCCCCCCACTTGTTTTTAAGCTAGCTAATATCACGATACAGTGATAGTAACTATCACCTTGTGATAGTTCACTAACTATCTTGATAGTGCAAATATCGATAATCGCCCAGCACTACTTTATACCTAAAGCTCCAAAGTGTGAGAAAATTCCTGCGAAAACGATTGCTTTTCAAGAAACAAAAAGTTGATTCAACCGGTTACTATGGCATTGAAGACCCTTTTCCAGACTTAATTTAATAACTTCGCCGTTTTATGGGGGGGATACGGAGTGCTGGTTGTTGGTTGTCAAGAGCTGTTGGTAGTCAGAATGCCGTAGTATTAATGCTAAGGAAGCTAGCTAACTATGGGCTCAGAGACCCCTTACCTTACGGGCACAACGACCCTTTACCACACGCAATTACCTACATGTGCGCATGCTCACAATATTTGATTCACAGTTGCACACATTGCTATTTCCAGTAACATCACTTTTATATCTCTTGTCATCTGGGTGCAAATGGGTCTTTGTATCCTATCTATGTGTGCAACTGTCAGGGCCTAGACCTCTATTGATGGTTGACTAGTGTCTGTTTGCTGAAAGAAGCCAGAAGAAGCAAACCCAGCGCTATTCCAATTGACGCCCACCACGAGCGGCATGGCTGAAGAGAGGCGCTGCCCGGTCGATGGATGCCCGTTCCTAATCCCAGAGGGACTGATGGCCACCCCTGTGTTGGCTGCTGCGCATCTTCAGGGACATTTGCTGAATCACAAAGGGACAGAGAGGTCCAAGGTCGAGGCTGTCAAGAGGCCAACGGTCTCTGCAGCCGGAACCAGCCAAGACTGGCTATACTTCCTATCAAGGTGGGAGGATTATGTGAAGGCCACCTGTGTCAAGGGTGAAGATCAGGCGATACAACTCCTAGAGTGCTGTGACCCAGATCTCCGCAAAGCAATCCAGCGCAACAATGGGGGCGTGGCCCTGTCAAAAAAGCCCCTGGTCGACATTATGAAGGCAATCAAGGTGCTAGCTGTGAGGGTCGAGAACCCTACAGTGGCACGAGACAAGCTGCATAACATGACCCAGGATCGTGAGGAAAGTGTAAGGGCCTTCGGGGCACGACTCAGGGGCCAGGCAGCCACCTGCCAATATACCAAGGCGTGCACATGCTCATTGGTAGTCGACTACACCGAGGAGAATGTGGCGGACGCATTGATAACTGGCATCGCGGATCCAGAGATAAAGCAAGGCTTGCTGGGGGAACCCGACCAGCCACTCTCCATGGAGAGAGCCATGCTCTACGTCGAGTCCAAGGAGGCAGCAAAGACATCCGTATCGCTCCTGGACCCAGGTACCTCCATGGGGGCGGTTCATCAGAGCAGCCACAAGAAGACAACTCGAGCCGGGCGTACACGACCCAACAGCGACACGGACGACGAGAAGTGTTACTTCTGCGGGAAGACGGGGCACGGGAAGTACCCCCAGATCTCTTTACGCGGCGCCGAATGCCCAGCATTCGGCCACACCTGTGGGAAATGTGGGAAAAAGAACCACGCCGACAGAGTGTGCCGGTCAAAGCAACCCTTGACCGAGAATGCCATCTTTGGCACATGTTGCGACATCACGACCCACGAAACGGGAGGGTGTCGCACACTGGATCACCACGTGTTTTCCAAAGACAGATGGGTGAAGAGGCAGTCTCTCCCCCAGCCAACCAGGCATCTGTTGGTCAGACTGATTCCAGACGATTACGACCGACTGCAGATCGCTCGACGCCCACACGCTGCACAATGCAACATTGATGGCATGCCCGACACAGGGTGTCAGTGTTGCCTGGTAGGTACACACATCCTCCAACAACTCGGGTTATCCCGGACACACCTTATCCCTGTGTCCCAACGGATGCAGGCGGCGAATAAGAGCGGGATACACCTCCTAGGTGCCATCCTAGTGGAAATCTCACTACCAGACACCAAGGCCAAGTCCAAGCAGATGGTGTACGTGACACCCAGTGTCAATAGATTGTTTTTGAGTAGAGAAACATGCTCGGATCTGGGGTTGATATCTCCTCAGTTTCCATCCACGACTACAGCAGCAGCATCGAGCATCCCACTACCTGGGCAGTCTTGCTTCGGTTCCCCACACAACACGCCCCCGCCACCTTCAGGAAACGGCAAGGCTAGGGACCCGTCGTATGAACAACCTCCACTCCAACCCAACAACTCGGCGGAGAAACGCACGTGTGGATGCCCGACACGCTCACCACCACCAACTGGCCCAATCCCTCTCCCCGTCCCAGCCACAGAGGAGAACAGGAGTGCACTCGAGCAGCACTTACGATCGACCTTTAAAGCCTCCACATTCAATGTGTGTACACACCAACCCCTTCCCATGATGGTAGGCCCACCCCTGCGGCTCAACATCGACCCTGGGGCAAAACCGGTCACTGTACACAAGGCAGCCTCAGTGCCCGTGCACTGGGAGAAAAAGGTCAAAGAGCATCTCGACCGCGATGTCCGTCTCGGGGTACTGGAGAAGGTCCCAGTGGGCACACCCGACACCTGGTGTCACCGAATGGTGATTGTTGGCAAAGCCAACGGCGAACCACGGCGAGTCGTGGATTTCCAACCCCTCAACCAACATGCAACGAGGGAGACACACCACACTAAGTCCCCGTACCACCAGGCACGCAGCATCCCCAAGAAAGTGAAGAAGAGCGTCTTCGATGCGTGGAACGGATACCACTCCGTTCCATTGCACCCGGAGGACACGCACTTCACCACGTTTATCACACCTTGGGGACGGTACCGCTACCTGACCGCCCCCCAGGGGTACAAAGCGTCAGGTGACGGGTACACCGTCCGTTTTGATTCGCTCATTGAAGATGTGCCAAACAAGACGAAGTGTGTGGATGACACCCTGATGTGGTCCTCAAGCATTGAACAGGCATTTCACGACGCTGTTGGCTATCTGCGCCTGTGCGGAGCAAACGGAATCACCCTGAATCCAGAGAAATTCGTCTTCGCGCAGGACACAGTCGAGTTTGCAGGATTCGAGATCGGACCCACAACGGTGAAACCAGCCCGCAAATTTACGAGAGCAATCGCCGAGTTCCCGACACCCACGTCTACCACAGATGTACGTTCATGGTTTGGGCTCGTAAATCAGGTGGCCTACTCTTTCTCGCGTGCTGATGTCATGACACCGTTCAGAGACCTCCTCAAGCCAGCAACCACGTTCTCATGGACGAACGATCACCAGGAAGCGTTTGAAGCCTCCAAGAGGCTAATTATTGACCAAATTCAGACAGGCGTCGAGATTTTCGACAAAGATCGAACAACATGCATAGCCACCGACTGGTCAAAGTCCGGCATCGGCTATTGGATGTTTCAGCGCCATTGCTCCTGCCCCCAACGTGAACTCTTCTGCTGCAAGGACGGCTGGCGGATCACTCTCGTAGGAAGCCGTTTCACCCACGCAGCAGAGAGCCGGTATGCTGCCATCGAGGGGGAGGCACTCGCTGTCGCTGAGGCACTCCAGCGATGCCGACACTTTGTCCTCGGCTGCACAGACCTATACATCGCTGTTGATCACAAGCCCTTGGTCAAAATCTTCGGCGACCGGGCTCTGGCGGACATTTCAAACGCAAGAATCCGCAACTTGAAGGAGAAGACACTGCCCTTCTCCTTCAAAATGGTCTACATCCCCGGCGTGCGAAACAAAACGTCGGATGCTCTATCCCGTCACCCGTCTGGATCCAACACTCCCCATGGGATGGCCCTGCCAGACGCGGTGTCGGCACCACCCCCACGAATTCCCATCGCCCTGATGGCTGGAATGTCGATTGACCCAGCCGACACCACCAGCGAAAGGGACGAGGACGACCTCACGTCCAGCTTCTGCTCAGCTCTTGAGACAGCAACCCCCATCACATGGCAGCGTCTCAAGGAAGCGACGACAGCAGACATTCACTTCCAACAACTGATCGAGCTGATAG
>WLWD01004919.1_pt1 | contig 32788 bp, 17 predicted proteins | sample 6712731 | NCBI WGS metagenome assembly WLWD01 (sample SAMN12718690, study PRJNA576275) | sponge metagenome | isolation source: marine sponge | host: Mycale hentscheli | place: New Zealand: South Island, Marlborough, Capsize Point | collected 2014-11-01
CCCCCCCCCCCCCCAATAGTAGCTATAGCTACTTTGCTAAGGCAAAAAAAAAAAAATTATAATTTTTGCTCATAGTGAATTATGCCAAAAGTGGAAGGTGACATTCTGCAAGTTACTTTACCGCTTTGGGGGGATAATTTGCACAGGAAAATTTTTGTGTTTGGGCTATCATTATACAACATTGCAACTGGATGAAGAATAATGCCTGGAGTGTGTGAGACGGAAGCAGTCTGCTGCGCAATGGCGCCCTTAATTAGATTGTGGCGGTGGGCGCGGTGTACTTATAAAACGGAAGCGGTCTGGGCCCTTAATTCCTCAACTCCTAAACTGTAGCTACGAGAGAACTAAAAGGTAAGAGAATGTGAAATTATCTTAGCCAGCCCTTCGTTAGGTCGGGGGTGGATGGAGTGGTTGGGGACTGTGAAGGGAGTTTGTGAGACCTGCCAGCACTGTCTTAACTCGCCTAATAGCTACTAGTGGTAGTGGTTCAAACAACGGGTGGTTCATTTGATCTGATATAGCTAAGTTGATTTTGTAAGCAAACATATCAAAATGACTACATTTATTTAGTTTGTCTGGAGTTAATGTCTTAGCTCCTATTCACCTAGTTTGTCTGGAGTTAATGTCCTAGCTCATATTCACCTAGTTTGCCTGGAGTTAATGTCTTAGCTCCTATTCACCTAGTTTTCCTGGAGTTAATGTCTTAGTTCCTATTCACCTAGTTTGTCTGGAGTTAATGTCTTAGCTCCTATTCACCTAGTTTGCCTGGAGTTAATGTCTTAGTTCCTATTCACCTAGTTTGCCTAAAGTGAATGTCTTAGCCCCTATTCACCTAGTTTGCCTGAAGTTAATGTCTTAGCTCCTATTCACCTAGTTTGCCTGGAGTTAATGTCTTAGCTCCTATTCACCTAGTTTGCCTGGAGTTAATGTCTTAGTTCCTATTCACCTAGTTTGCCTGGAGTTAATGTCTTAGCTCCTATTCACCTAGTTTGGAATGGCATCATTAAATTTCTTTTAATGATATGGATAAAGATCGATAAACCAAAAGATTTTGTTTAGGCAAGTAAGGGACTGGGCTGACCTACAAGCTAACGTAAAAAAGTGTGGTATAAAACAGCATAGGTATGTCCACACGCATATACTATAATACAAACACATATCCCCGATTCTCAATGGTGTAAACCCCCACTCGCCTGCCTAAGTGAGATAGATCATTTTAACTAAATATCCCTAACATGTAAGGAAGATTCCAAAGTTTATCTCCTCACATCTCTCTGTACCATTGTGCACAGCTATTAATAACATTTACTAGGCTTTTGTAAGTCCACAAGAAGCTGGAATGGCTAATCTATTTGGATATATGATGGGCAAATTTTAAGTGTTTATGTAATGTATTTAAGACAAAGAATAAATTCATTATGTGATTATCCTATAATTTGAACTCCATCAGTCATGCTAAGTGAACTGTGTAATCACTAGCAAGTACCATGTCATCCAGATGCCCTGGATGTATTTGCAAACTTGGAAGGCAGTAGCATAAACTATTGTTGTTGTTCTCTACCACTTGGTTTAGTTATATCAGTGCGCTGACCCATGTATTCATGAATACATCATCATTGTGAAGATGCTTTACCAACACATCTCAGCTTTATTCATGATAATGTACACGCAATTGTCGTTGTCATTGCTATTACCAACTCAGCTCAGTTACACATTATTTTTTCTTTGCTAGAGTTGAGCATTAATTGTTTGATTAGTTAATAATGGCGAGATGAGAAGTTATGGATTTCAGCATGACATTTTGTGAATTTATCTCTACCATATTGTTTTAGTAACTGTTCTACAGTGAGTTTGCTTCTTAATCCTTATATAATTTCGTACATTTACTTCTCGATGCTACTCTGTGTCTATTTCTGCAGTAAATTATATATTTAGCTTTTAGTCATTGGGATTGGTACCACTAAAAATTTAGAAGGCAAGTTTCAGTGATGGGATTTGGAGTAATCTGTTTTATAATATGATAGTACAGTGGAACGTCGACTATCCGAATATCAGTCATCTGAAACATCAATTAACCGGGAAATATACGTCGTGCCCATTTAATGGTAGATATTTCGGTCACTTTTTTTTTTCAAAAGTGGCTACGTTCTGATTTTCATGTGGAGGCAAATTGAAAAGCTAAAAGGATTGATAAACAGAATAGTGCATAGTACTTTTGTGTCCCTATCAACAAGTGAGGGCAAAAAAATCTGTACCAGATAAAAAGAGGGACGTAGGAATGGAGGGGTTCTATAAACGTCAATCTCATACCTACGTTATAGCCTCAACTGGTTGTTATCAAAGTCCACTAGCAATAACGTAGGTGTGAGATTGACGTTTATAGAACCCCTCCATTCCTACGTCCCTCTTTTTATCTGGTACAGATTTTTTTGCCCTCACTTGTTTGCCTTATTTTTTGACATGCAATCACAGCCAGGTGCTGTATATGTGACCGTCTATAGGAAAACCAGGCACAACGCGGCAACCTCTGAAATTTTTTTTTTGCACTTACAGAGTTGTTGGCGTCCAGATATTGAGCTCTCCAAGTTTTATCGTCGTAGCTTAAGTTGTTCCCACTATAATAGACCTAACCGTTCCCTTCTGTAGGCTTGAAACAATACATTTTTAAGAAATCGATCGATCTTTTCTCGATATTTACGCACGCCGCGTTGAGCCCGGTTTTCCTGTAGACGGTCACATATGTTGTCCTATAACTTGCACAATGTCATTTTTGTTTTGAGTCACACGCAAACTGAGTTTAGAGGTATACTTTTGAAGTGTGAAGAGGTGTGAAATATTGTTAGGGTGTGGTGCAGAACAATGAATAAAACACAATGATGCTTTGACAAGGTTCACTCCCCTTACCATTCTGGAAATGTGCAATGAACCCTCTAGGGGTCAAAGGTCAAAGTACAGACTTGAAATTTTCACACATACTTAAGTACGATGTAGCAATGCCACATACTAATTTTGGTACAAAAATATTTGCTGCGGTGTGAAATAATATTGTTGGTGAAGTAAGCCGTGAATGCTGACCTTTGACCTCTGGCGGCCTTGACGGTTGTAGTCGAAATGACTAGACGAAGAGAATGATACCAAGAAGTCTGCCAAAATGTGGTGTAGTCTCATATATTGGATCTGGTAAAATGTGAAAATTGGGCATATTTTTCACTGACTTCGAGGCTCCCTGGGACGTGAAATTCACACCAACACTGAATGTAACCATGCCGATGCGCTGGAGACCATGAAAAGGAACACGTTGGTACAACTTCCACGTTCATATCTCTAACGGTTTCGGAGTTACGCGCTGCAACAAAAATATCTGAAGAAGATGATGAAAATTATGATTATTATTATTAGGAACGTCCTAATGAAAACGGCTCTTTTTCAAACTACCATATTTCCGTGGTTTTTCGAGGTAGAGACTTGAAATTTTGAAACAGCCTTCTAGTTGCGTTGAATTTTATCTGAACCAAATTTGGTGGCCTTCGGCCACCCGGGATGTGAGATATGGCGGTCAATGTGTTGTATTAGGTCAATGGGACGGCCGCGTCATTCCTACATAGGGAGTGCTAGCGCACTGCCTGTTAGCAGCAAGATTTTTTTCCTCTTCATTATTTTGCTTTTAATTTGATTATATGAACAATTGTATTTTAGAAACGGTCCCAATACCCAATTAGTTGGATAAACATTCCACTGTATATTCTCTCACTGCATTATTTTCCAGGGAGATGTTCATGCTTTATATTCTTATGTGATAGGTATAGATATATACTTCTAATAAGAATGAGTAGTCTCCCTGGTGATAGTTTATCTGTCAAGTTGGATCCATTTTGGACAACGTAAGTATAGAGATAATATTTTGTGTATTGTACTCTTATTATCATTTTTATACTTCAAATGTTGCTGTCTTCCTTTATAGACGTTATAATGGTTGCTTTTGTTTAGTTTTTTTGAAATGCATATTGTAACAAACTTTTGGAGGGATATCCTTACTAAACTAAACTACTTTATATTATTATTATTTGGACTCTACTGGATTCCACTTTAAAACACTGCCACTATATGTGACCGTCTACAGGAAAACCGGGCACAACGCGGCACCCTTCGAAAAATTTTTTTTTGCACTTACAGAGTTATCGGCGTCCAGATATTGAGCTCTCCAAGTTTTATCGTCGTAGCTTAAGTCATTCCCACTAATAGACCTAACCGTTCCCTTCTGTCGGCTTGAAACAAAACATTTTTAAGAAATCGATCGATCTTTTCTCGATATTTACGCACGCCGCGTTGTGCCCGGTTTTCCTGTAGACGATCACATATTGAGTACAATAACAATATTGTCCCTGCATTGTTTTTATGTGAGTATAAATAGCAACTCATATTTTTCTAATAGATAATGCATATGAAAATGTTACATATTTCTAATACTATTGATTTAGTTTTACTAACAGAATTATCTTGTCAATTATCATATGAATAAAGTATAGCCTCTCTAGTGTCATTCAGTCTCTCATTGCTCAACTATTACCACTTCAAATATGTGTTTAAATTTCAGGCTCCATATATTATATATCTGCTATTTGTGATTATAGCTGTAATACTGGTACTCAACTCTTCAGCATAGTGGTTTCCATTTGGTTGGCTATGTTTCTTTGTGCTCTGAAGAAAATCCTTCAAGAAAAGAATGCTTGTATTTCCCAGGGATTTTCAAGCAAGCTACCAGATATGTTTACTACTTTTTCCTATTGGAAGTTCCTTGGGTAAGTATTGCTATCAATTTTAGAGCTCATAATAAAAGAAATTTCTTTTTTACTTTTTGTAATTTGTCCAGCATTGCTACATTTGTAAGTAGCACGAAAGATAAATGAGTTAGTTGTTACATGTCCCTTCTTTATTAAGTGCTGTTTGTTGTTATGCACCTGTTTTCTTCCCAGGATTCAGCACTTTCTATTAAGTGCTCCCTAAGTCTGGTCAAATTTGACCTCCATTACAAAATTACAGTTGTGACATGCCCAACACTCATGGCAGCAATGGCAAACTTATCATAGAAAGAGAGTTGAGTATCAATGTTAGAGAAATCTAACTACAATTCAACTGAGCCATACCAAAGCATGAGGTCTCACTTATACCTGGTAGATAATCCATGGCTCCCACATAACTGGTGTAGCAAATTGCTGCCACCTAGTTTTCCATTTTATCAATGTAAGAAATACTTGTAACAAACATGAACAATAACAAAACTGAACCTAGAAATAGCGTAGAAGTTGAGGCATACTGATTCATGAGGAAGAAGAGAGCTACCATTAGTTATTCTCTGAATACATGGAAAGGTAAAGGGGCTAAACAAGATGTTTTGGATAGGATAATGATGTTTTAATTACAGATGTTGAGGATGGACTAAAAGAGTTGAGGGTGTTGCCGTATATAGATTGCGGAGTAAGATTTTAGATGTAGCTCATAAACATACTTGTCATTCTAGCGATGAAAGTAGCATGGTTAGAGGGAACCGGGTCAGTCAGGGTTGTAGTGGACACTTATAATAATCAACCAACTCTCTCTCACATTCATTAATGGACTTCACCTCATAGTCTATTGAGTTCAGTCAGTCACTTCGTGATTGCATACCCTCGTGTCATTGTTGCAGTCGAAACTGAAGTCAAAACTCATAATAGTTATATAGTCAGTACTTGCTGACAAGTAACTAGCTAGACCTGCCCGCTACAGGGTTAACTGATGGCCACAGGATAGAAAAGTCATTTAGGATAAACTGAACACTTGGAGTAGGCTATCATCAGAGTTGCTGGGGCAGCCCTACCATCTGGAGGGTTAACTCTTGTGGTGTATAAAGACTTCCAAGGCAGAAATTGTTGGCAGAGTTGTTTTAAGTTGCGAAGGTAGTCAACTAGCTACACCTACTAGACTTAGCAAGATTGCTTTATTCTAATTAATAATCACTGAAAGAACTGAACTACATGTACAGAGCATGACCACATATGGCAATCACAAATGGTCAGATAGAACTGTGATAGTCTGTTTGAGTGAATGTACACAAGAAAGTTGAAGTGTGTTTCATATTATTCAACAGGAAATACAACTGAAATGGTACGATGGAAAAACGGTGTGGTGTATATAAACTAGAAGTAGGGATGAGGGAATGTAATACAAAATGAGATGATGATATTTGAATAAAGAGGCACATGTGTAAATAAACAAGAAAGTTGAGTGCAATTAAATAAAAGATAAGAGTGGGTAAATGTAGCAAAATAAACATGGGGAAAAAACACACTAAGATAACTGAACTTTAACCGATTAATCGCGGAAGACGCAAATACGCGTCAATTGAGAAAAATCGATAACCGCGGAGGACGCGAAAATGCGTCAAAAAATGCGTCTTCGCGTCCATTTCGCCCTACAGCTTTGTGGAGTCAAGGAAGCCACCAATCACAATTGCAGACCATTCTATATTGTTGTAAGTATATTTTAGGCTTATAAAATACATAGACTGCCATAAGAAAATGTTGAGTAAATTTTGTCACAACAATAAGACTTCTTTCTGATAAAGTATAAATTGAAAATATATTTCATAATATAATAAAGGTACACAGAATAATTTTTTAGAAACCAATATTACTTTAGCTATAACTGCTCATGATAAGACAAGTAGAAAGCTATCTTGGCTAGTGGAACACTGGCACTTCAGCATCCTAGTGATGAAGACAATATTCTTGACCTGGTACAGCATGGCAGTGGCAAGGATGGCAGTAGGATGGCAGTAACTCTGGTGGTAGTGTCGAGGAGTTTGATGACAGCAAGAATGACTTCAGTACTGATGGGTGTAGTGACTGCAGTAGTTACTAGATGGTCAAGGACTCTGGATGGTCAAGGACTCTGGATGGTCAAGGACTCTGACGAGAGAACGGAATTGATGATTCTGAAAAGTAGCGATTTCTACAGGAATTTTAACCACATTCTTTATAACAATAAGTAAAAATAAATATTGTTATACAACAGGTGAGACTGCAGGGAGCCCTCTCACATATACTTCTGTTATGCTATGACCAGTTGTACTTGATAGTAGGATCACCAACTATTCTGTCAACAATGCAGCCTACCAGCACATCAAAAGTAAATACACCTTGGAGTACCAAACTGAATACACTCAAATATTCTATCATTTTTGTGATGTACCTGTATTCATACACAAAAGCCATAAAAAGCTTCTCTGTTCACAAAATTTATAACAGATTGCTCAGTTCAAAATAAACCACACCCTAAATAAATATCAACAAATTCTTCCTGAACGTAAGACAGATGCCTGCAAAAACACTTTCTCTTACCTCTATGATCGAGTAGCAAACTGCTTCAGTCTACTTCCAACCTTACTATAATGTGCTTACTAAAAGCCACAGTGTGATGCCATCAAAGTTTTTGCCAAACGGTGCGAGTACTTCGTTATTTTTAAGTCGGGAACAGCTCCTTAGCGTCGAATTTATGCTTTCCCAATAGCCTAGAGCGTACTCTATCGTTCGATAATACTGTCCCCGAGGCAATCTTCAAACGTTCGTCTTCTTTCTCCCGCTTAGTGTCACCCTCCCACCAAGCAATCAATCCTCTGTGTCTCGCGTGCGCCCGTGACCGCGTTACGTAAGGCGCAATTAAAATTTTTGTTCGCGTGTAATCGGTTAATGTGACCGGTTTTTGGGAAAATCAACCTAAACGCGGCAAACAATTTTTTTCAGTATCCCCGGGTAAAGCCTTATGGGTCGATTTTTTTCGAAAAAATATTTATGGCAGAAATGGATAGACACCAGTTAGCTCTAGCTTATGACGCAGTTGTAAGCTCTGGCATGCTCTAGAACTCACACTAGGAGGCTAGAAACACTAGCCGGTTGGACTCGTGTACGGAGAGTTGCTAAGAAATTATTGGCGGGCTTTTCACTAACAGCCGGGAAAAAACTGTAGCTAACTAATTCACTTACTAATCTACTCAGTTCACGTACTCACGCAATTCTCGCCATCATAGTTTCTTAAGGAGCCCTGCATTAAGCCTTTTAGACTTCTTTCAATCCGCCTGTAACCGGTTTATTCCATAGTGTTCCGGAGACACGCAGTAATAGTATACGGACACAAGGCACGCCCCCTGACCTTAGCAACGCCTTTACCTGGCGTTTTTTCGAAATCAGCAATAATAAGTTTAGCAAAAATACTGAAGTGTTGTAGTGCGTAGGGCGAAGACGCTTGTGCTACAGCTTCCAAATTAGGAGGAAGGCATCCCAAGGCCCCGTGCAGCCTACTGGTAGAATAAATTAGAAAACTTTAGATGCCGTGTTTAGTCGGGTTTTCACAAATCCGGTCACAAATGTAAAATATAAATTGAAGAAAGTTAGTCTTATTAGAGATATGAGTAATCCTGAACAGAACTTTCACATGCTATAGTTCAGTTCTTGTAATAGTGTAGTGACCAATTCACTACAGCTAGTTAGTTTATCCATGCTGTGATCTACCACATGAACCGACAGTTGCATGTGTAAAGGGTTGGGCAAGCACTTGAACCTCACCTTTAAGTAGCCATCATATAACTTGACCTGATTTTGTAGCCCTCTGACAAAGTAAGTAGCCACGACATAATGCTTTGATTTCTCTGAACTACCCAGCCCAGAGGCAGATCTAGGATTTTTTATTGAGGGGTTCTTATCAAGAAGGGGTGACATAGCGAGAGCTGCTTATGGAAAATGTTATATATATTGTATTTCATATAAGATTATATTGTAATATTCATTCACACAATAATTAGCATTATAGTCTAGCTGTCTAGAACTGACATAATGAACCGCTAAAAGAAAAATTAAATCTAAGGACAAAACAAGTTCAAAAAAATATTTTGTGAAAATGAGTGAATAGGTAAGTTAATCATGAAAAAAAATGAAAACTGATTTCCTTAGAGAAAAATAAAACTACAAAGAAATTCTATCTAATATTGAAATTTGTTATATAGCTATAATTCAACCATGAAGAAAAAATGGAATAACCACTAAATACAATACTATTCTGTCAGGAATTAATGTTATACTTGCTCAGCTTTGGCATACTAAGAACTTGGTCTGCTATATTATAAAAGGACAACAAATAGCAAAAATCCTGACTCAGCATATCCATAAGTAGCGGTGCGCTCATTTGACGATCGCAATTATTATTGGAGGTGGACAAACAACCGCGGACAAAATGTTGTCGGTATCAGTTGTTGAGTGCAGTCAGTCAAGCTTTGTATATGTTCAAGTTAGACTTTTCGGAAGGTTTCTACCAGATACCTCTGTTTAGTGCCGCTAGGGTCTGTCCAGTGCCGCTAGGGAGAAATCTACTATATCACTCAAGTTGGGAAGTTTGAGTCTATTCTGGCTTTCTTCTTTAAGTCTCTTGTCATCTTGTTCATGTCTATCCTAGTCAGAACAAATCTGATGCTACACCATTGACACTAAGACCTTTTGAAGGCCCTCTATCACTGCAGTCAGTCCATCTCCTCCTACTGCAATGAGTGGCACATGGAACCACAGTCAGTCCATTACCTCCGTTGCTTCTACCATTAACCAGAGTATCTACCATAGTCAATCTGATATTTTCCCAAACACAGAAGAGAGCGGCAATCTTTACAAATAAAGAAAAAATACAAGTAAAAATACAATCATGCACAAGAATCTTATTAATGACTGTAAGTTCTCCAACTGATCCACTGTCTGATATGAATGTGGAGTCACTTCCATGGTGAAAAACATAAATTATTTTTAGACTATTGTCTGTTGTATAATGTTTATATGGTTTGTAATATTACATCTGCTTTGACCCTTACCGTCATATTTATGACAACCTATTGGGTCACATGAAAAGTGTGAATATTTGGGGTTTTTTTCATTTCTTTTCTTTTCTATAAAACATCTAGCACGAGATGAATTTTTGATGCAAGTTAGGACAAAACTTGCTATTCTCTGCAATGCAAAAAATAGTGTATTAGTTCACACACAGGAAAGTTAAAATTTAAGCTTAATGTTACTAATTGTACTGATTTCAATTGTTGATCGTCTCAAATCTGCTGCAAAGTTCAAACAAAATACACGGCTTATTTATCAGTTGAAGTGACCCCTATTTGCTGTGTTAAAAGGTTAAAATCAATCAAGTGATATTTTGGCATCTAAAGTTGTGGCACAAATTGATATTTTTAAATTTGGATAATAATGTATGTAATAATTCACAATAGAAATGTGTTACTTCCTAACTGTTGAGAGACCATTTACTGGGCATGCTTTATATCTTATTTGGTAATTATTTTCATCAGTAGCATGATTAGTCAAAAATTTAATATTAAACATTATTTGTAACTTTCTATTTAAGATTTTTTCGGTCTAAATTATTCATCTGGATTTCATTTTATTTTGACCTCCTCATCTATGCACTCGGCTTAAACAAGATATTCATGTCACGTAAATGTAGCAAGTGTTGCAAAGTATCCTCCTATCAGAAGCAAATGAATAGTTTAATACGAAGAAAAACTAACTGGGAAATGAGACGAAGTATTGTTCTAGCTCCAGAAATGAGTCCAACACAGGATTGTGGTGCTCTTCTATTAGGAGTAGTATTAGTGTGGATTCTTTGTAAAAGAAAAGGGAAGCAGCATTATTTACAGTTTCAGGAGAGAGGTCATCACAACAGCAAGTTGACATTAGGAAGGTATGTGCCAGTTTGCACACTAGAACTGTTTTACAAACTTTATGTGTGGTTTTATTTAAATTGGTCCTAGAGTCTCAATGGAAATCAGAAAGTTAATAGTTAAAATTGAGTCTAAATTTAGCACGCTAATTCTAATTAATGCTTTTCTAAGCAAGATATTTGCCAATAATGTGAGGAACATCCAAAAAATGATTCATCCTAAACTACTTCTGCTGGCTGGGGATGTGGAGTTGAATCCAGGACCATATGATGCAGGTATTGTATTCCATCTTTAGTGATAGAAAAGTTATGTATTTTACATGCAGTATGTAATTTACAGCAGAAGTTGTTACACATAGTGAATAATAAGCCCTTTCCTATCTAGCTTAATAAGTTTGAAAATACTACGCAAATTATGCAACAAACATACCTTATGGGGATGAATAAGCAAATGGACATCATTTTTGAAGAAATATAGTGGGAGTTGTTGTTTAGGTATAACAGCAAGTATATACATTATCAAAAAGGTCTCAAATTGACTCAAAGACAATTAAAAGGTTCTAGATGAATACAATACACATCGTTTGAAGCTTGAAATGGTGACAAGGAGATTTTAAAAGGGGATGAAGTAGATACTATTATTGCTATAAACCTTTTTGAAAATACTGAAATACTAATAATGTGCACACTGGTAGAAGTTAGTTGAAAGCAGAAGGAGAGGGAGGGGTGACAAATTAATGGTGCAGAGTATATTTCATGCTATGTTTACTATGCATTCTGATAACAACATTATGGCTCAATTTAATTGTCCACTGTATCCCAGAAGACATAACTTAAAATTTCCTTTCTTTTACAGAGAATATTTAACTACATGTAACTGCAGGGCTATAAGAAGCAAATTTGAAATGATAGAGCCATTAAAAATAAACAATTGAAATTTCATATCATGGATATAACAGTTGCCCACTCTCCCACCACGCGTAATATCTCAACTCTATATCATGCTTAGAAAACACTATAGTTTCTCAAATTGACATTGCAGAAAACTAGTTTTGGAGATGATAAGGCTTTAAGACTATCTTTTAATTTTTGTGATGTTTGGGGAGTAGGTATGCCCTGAGATTTTATTGTAACCACTTTAGTTTCCTAAAATATTGAGTATGGTCTTCATTATATAAACAGCACGACATTAGCCATGCTGGCCGTACCGACTCTTACAGCCTTTATACTAATATACTAACCCAAAAACTTTTTTTACATACATACATAAATGAGTGTACATACTTATACATTTCTTGTGTATATTTGATAATCTTATATTGAACCTTCCAGGTCACATGATACTGTATTCTATTGCATGTTCTTTACTAATGTTTTATACAAACTGTATAGTTGTACTGGCAAATTTGGTAAAGGATCTAGCTTCAGTGAAGTCCAAGTATATGGAGTTTGGTGTTCAACTTGGAATTCCTATGGGCACCATTGAAGGTTTTAAAGTGGACTACAACAACGACTCTGGGAAAATATTTCATCAGATAATGCACTACTTGTTGACTAACACTCCTAAAAGTTTGTGGTTTGAGAAAGTGTGTTCAGCACTAGAAGGAGTTGACAATAAAGTTTTAGCAAATACTATCAAATTAACTTACATGAAGACTTCACTAACAGGTAAGAGTTATATATTCAGTCCACCATTTCAAAGGAAATTCAAATTTACTTATGAGTATTGACTTACATTTACGTATGTTACATTTACACTGATGCTATTTGTGACTGGTTTTGGGAAAATCGGCCTAAACGCGGCAAACAATTTTTTTCAGTATCCCGGGTAAAGCCTTATGGGTCGATTTTTTTCGAAATTTTTTTTATGGCACAAATGGATAGACACCAGTTAGCTCTAGCTTATGACGCAGTTGTAAGCTCTGGCGTGCTCTAGAATTCACACTAGGAGACTAGAAACACTAGCCGGTTGGACTCGTGTAGGGAGAGTTGCTAAGAAATTATTGGCGGGCTTTTCACAAACAGCCGGGAAAAAAACTGTAGCTAACTAATTCACTTACTATTCTACATAATTCATGTACTCACGCAATTCTCGCCATCACAGTTTCTTAAGGAGCCCTGCATTAAGCCTTTTAGACTTCTTTCAATCCGCCTGTAACCGGTTTATTCCGTAGTGTCCCGGAGACACGCAGTAATAGTATACGGACACAAGGCACACCCCCTGACCTTAGCAATCCTTTACCCGGCGTTTTTTCGAAATAAGCAATAATAAATTTAGCAAAAATACTGAAGTGTTGTAGTGCGTAGGGCAAAGACGGCTTGTGCTACAGCTTCCAAATTAGGAGGACGGCATCCCAAGGCGCCGTGCAGCATACTGGTAGAATAAATTAGAAAACTTTAGATGCCGCGTTTAGGCCGATTTTCCCAAAACCGGTCACATTTAAGTGTGTGTGAGAGTTACATAAGGATAGTAGCATGGCAATAGTATGAGATAGGACGGGTGAGTTCTAGAGATCACTGATCAGTCTTAACGCATCAAAATACTTGATCTAATAGGAAGAAATTATAATATGTGACAGAAGCTTTACTTATACAGGCTATCTCTGAAAAATATAGAAACAACTTCCAGAATTCTCATTTTTTATATTTTGTGTTCTAATTGGAAAGAATAGAACTCCTACTACCCACCTTGCAATCATGTTTAACATCGAGAAACTAATGTTATTAATCCTCAGCATGCCTGTGCAGGAAAGTTATAAAGGGTTGTAGTAGTCCTCCTGTCCGTCTGTCTTTCTGTTTGTCTATCACTCTGATTTTGAAGATTACTGACAATTAACTGCTGGTTTAGATTTCAACTTACTCAGAACAGCAAAAGACCATTTTTTGTGTACTTATTGAATTTCAGGCTGATATGAGAAAAAACCATGAAGCTATTACCTCCAAGTAGGTACTAGTTTGTCCCTTTCAACAATTAATTATAATCATTTGAGCTAGTAATTTTTTATTTAAGAACTAGTGTAATAACTAGTAAATGTTGTACCTTTTGTGCTTCATTACTTTGTAAATTGTGAACAGGTCTGGGAAAAAAGGACCTTACGATGTGAAAATTGAAATTGAGATATAGGCGCCAGAATTAAATCATCAAAAAAATACTATCTCCAATTTTTATTTTTTTTTTGCAGAATTAGTTTTAGTAACCCTTACTCTACGTCTATAGCAAATTTCAAATGTCAAAACAACTTAAAGGCCCCAACCGTGCCATGAAAGACATGCATTTTTTTATTGTCTCTCATTCTCGAAATACGATAAATGAGGAATAGGCGGGGTTTCAAACTAGCAGCTTAAAAAAACGGCATAGCTTTGAGGCTATTGCATGCACTCTACAGCTTACCTCTGGCTGAAAGTTTACCACTTTATCCAGTAGAGTAACCATGGATTCCGACAAGACAGGATGTCAGAGCTACTAACGCTAAAAAGAACTTCCCGCAAAATTTCATCAGTCGCCGTTAAAAATGGCTGCAAGATTTAATTGTGCATGCAGAGTATGCCATTAAGTTTACAGAAACATCAATTATACCGGAAGTTGCAATTCAATTTATGTTGTCTCGATTTCCGGAAAGCAGCCCAGTTCAACTGCCAGTTTCTCTGTGCATCGAAGGTTTTATCTTCCAGTATTTTAGCACTAAGTGGAGGTGAATTGTAGCTTACTATTAGCATAAAAAAACTTTATTGGGGGGAATTTGCACCATAAGTCTGTTGTCCTAGTCCCACTCACAATTATTTAGTAAATATTTCTTTACCTTTGTAAGCATGTGATTAAAATGAGCTTGTGAAATGCTATAGAAAGTGTAACTTTTATTGGTGAGCGAGCGACACGAGCAAGACACTCTCAGGGGTAACACAATTGAAAATCTGGGATATTTCTTTGTTTGTTATGTATGTGTGGATGTACGTATGCCATTTTGTACTTTGACCCTCACGTTTTTGTGTTTCATTCATGGTCAACCCCTTCCCAAGCCTCGACTAAACATAATCTTTCAATTAAGCGATCCAGTATCATTCAATTAAATTTAATTGTTTACCCCTATTTACAACGTTGCTTATCAATGCCACAAGATGCACTTAGGCCTTTACACACTATTAGACTCAACACTGTGCAGTAATTCTTTAGAACTTCTTGTCTTTTCATGCTGCAAAATGTTACGGCAAAGGTTAGTATGGTATTGGGACTGTTTACCAGACGTATTTTCAAAACTCGGCCGTCAATAGTAGCTTTGAAAGTGCTTGTTATCAAAAACTACTGGTAACTCAGATAGTCAGAATGTGATATTAGAGACTACAGAAAATGCCTGTACTCAGGAAGTTGAGGTAAGAAAGTAGTTATGTACTTGTTAGATAAAATATGGTCACATCGGCTATGTGCTTATACTTTTTAAAATGGACTGATAGATTCTTCTTAAGTGTTTTGTTTGCTTGCTCACCATTTGTGCTCAAGCTTATCAATTGTATATAATATATTATTGAGATGTCATGTATTTTTAGAGCCTGATACTACAAGAATTTCACACAATATAATATCATTTGAAACTACATCAAGTTCTAAAGAAAGAGATGACAATTTTGTACCAAGCTCAATGTCTCCTTCAAAGGATGAAGAAATTCTACACAGCGAGGGTTAGTAGTAGTAGTTGAAGATATGATAATTAGAAGATACATCCAGCGAGCCATGATAGCTAAATGACAACATAATTTTGTATGCTTAATATAGACATAAAATTACAGGAAATCTATGAATTTAGAATAAATTCTGAGAAAAAAACTTGATGATGACATTGATCACTAAGGTCGACAGGCATGCAATGAATTTTAATGGAATGGGCTCAAATAGGTTTTATAGTGTGTCCAAGTTTGTTTGACAACACATAAAAACTTTGACAATTTTAACAGAGACAGTTGCACATCTGAAGTTTACCCAGTTGAAAATCTCGTGCTGGAGCAAGTTAAAATGTCATCTCAATATGCTCCAAAATCAAAGGGTCATGCAAGTCCAGACTCAATACAAAGTTTATAAAAATAGAAAGAAAAAAAATTCCATTTTACATGTGCCCGAATTTAGTCATGCAGTTTGGCTCAATTGATCACATGAAAAAGTTATCCTTAAGCTCGTTAAAGAGAGGCTTGTCTCTTTTCAAGTGGCTGCTTTTGCTTTTTTAGCCTTTTGCTTCGTTCCAGTCTGAGCCGAATGCACATGTACACAGAAATATGCCAGACGGAGTCATCTGTTGTAGCTCAAGGGCTCAAAGAAAACACCTTTATTTTATGGATCATGATTGGGAATCTTCAAAATAATATGCTTGTCGGTCAGTGATAATAATGATGATGACAGTGATGTGTGTATTCATGAATAATTCATGAACTAAATGATAAGTAAAAAATCCTCATTTGCTGAATGGAAAGTATCATCACATTCAGTCGAAGGTGAGAAAATGAGGGCTATTGTACCAAAAAGCAGGTGGAGTCAACGAGGAAAAACAAAGCAGTTTCAAAAGATAATGCAAAACTTTCAAAAGGGATAGTGGAAGTTTTAAAACATGAAAAAGGGAAGGCAAAACTTTTACAGAGCATTCATTAAAAGTCTCAACAAAGCCAGTTCACAATCGCAAATAGAAGGACAGAGAGCCTGAGAAGCAGGAGAGATAGACAGAGTAGGAGAAGGGACACCCATGGCTCAAGAAGAAGGATCTGAAAAATAACAGGAGAAGTATATAAGAATGCGAGATAGTTCAGGAAGAAAGAGAAGGAGAGAGAAACTGATGTGACTAAATCAAGCTGTAGAAGATAGTTATAATGGATAAAAAAATATCTTATGTTACAGAAAGTTATTACATCGAGTGCTACTATTTGGCAGGATACTCGCTATAGTATGTCCAAGTTGAGTTGGCAATGAAAATTTGAATAACTACACCCGAGTAACCGCCCTCTTATAATGTTAACATTAATTTACTCGCATGTCAATTGCTATTAGTTCACATAAGTAAATTGCTTCCTGTTTTTTTACTATATGCATTCCTCATTTACCACACGCTTGTGGTTGTGCTAGCTCAACTTGGACATACTATTGCTATTACTATGGCGGTCATAGACCAGTGCACCACCTGAAGCCAGCTGTTCTTACGGTCCCATCAATGCAACATGATAAGATGGCTGTGACTGTAATGTCAATTCAGACTCTGAAGCTGCATCTGAATCATCCAAAGGATTTTAGTTAGAATTAGACATTAATCATTACATCACATTAATGCAACATTTGATTGCAGCAGTAACTTCAGAATTGAAATTTTTTCCACCAAATTAATTTAACAAGAACTGGTTACTTTATTTTCTGCACACATCAGCTAGTAGCCTATTTTTGGCATTTGGCTCTACTGAACTTTCCCCAGACTTAAAAAGTGGTGTAGGAGCACATTTTTGTTTAATATACCCATTCATTGAATCGTTTAATTTGAAATTGGTCATGTGTAACCTTTGTTTTACAATCTTTGCTACGATCGTTAGTACATTGATAAATACAATGAATAGAAAAGTGTTTGAGGAAATGTTGATGATGAATTAAATCATGAAAATGTTGTACAAAAGTTAGCATTTACTTTTATACGTAAGCAAATAGAAATAAAAATTGCATGTGGCAAAATGACTATGTCTATATATAATCAGGCTCATGCAATGGCCTGCTCCATTATGCAACTTGTGAAAATGAGTGTGTGCTTAGTTCTTGAATGTCTTAACCACGCCCCTAGCAGTTTACGTTAGGGTGTAGTTTCTCCTGGCATAGATTAAACAATAAAAATCATAGATCTAAGTTCTGTGTTCATAACAGAAGCAGCTAGCAGCAAAGACACTCACCAGTATATATTTTCAATGCAAAATTCCAATTTCAACACCCAGTTAACTTTTCAGTATAAAGCAAGACTACTGCAAGTAGCAAAGAAATTAGTAGCATACATGATTGCAACATTACAACAGGGTGCATTACACACAAGAGCTAGTATCTACGCAGAACATTGCGATTTTTCAAAAAAAAATAATCCCAACAGTCAATAAGTAGCACAAATAAGGTTTTAAATCATCCATCCGAGTAAGTTTATGTCTATAAATTAACACTGTAAAAATTATAGCGTGAAAACCCACCAAGTTCACACCAAACTGGTGGTGTGAATGCCCACCACCTATGCACAGTGTGTCCTTCACACTTTCTTCCTAGTGTGAATGCACACTTAGTGTGAAATTCACACTCAATGGAATAGCATGGACCCTTTACCGAACATTAATTATATTCATGTGCAGGCAAAAACCAATGCTATTATCATTGTAATCTACCTTATAAATGTTTTGTACACTTGTGTGCTAGATAAGAGAGTTGAGTAAGATTTTAGTCGTCATGATTAATGAGATCTGGGATTACACCAATCTCTTTTTGGAAAAACAATGTTGATATGTATTACTAGAATCAATGTAACTTAAAATAATTCAGCATTAATGTAAGTATGAGTTCATAGTGATTGTGGTGAGATTTCATGCTAAATTTGGTGTGTACTTCACACCCAAATGATGAGGTGTGCGCATCACACCATATTTTGGTGTGACTATGGTTACAAGTGATTCACGCTTAATTTTGTGTGAACTACACACCTTTTGGTTTACAGTGAACGGTTAATTGTCAGTGTTCTCCAAAATCAGAGCATGACACACAGATAGACAGACAGACGGGCAGAAAAACAGACAGGACGATTTATAACTTTCTTGCGCATGCATGTTGAGGGTTAATGAAGCAGTGTAATATTACTGTTCCATTAATCTTCTGTCTCTGATTATATCAAACTATCGTAATAGAATTTTTTCTCTTTTTAAAGCCAACATTGTTAATTAAAACTTAACCTGATGTTTCGACTTCTTGCTGAAGTCCTCTTTAGCGGTAAAGTGAGGTCGAACTCTCCATGATGATATAATACACAATGTAAACAGCAAGATTTCTAGAGGGTACGCTTTTATATACAGGTGGGTGATTTGCACGCAGCATAGACAGCCAGCATCCTGAAAGCTCTAAACCTATGTCTCTGTTAAACTTGTTGTTGTCTGGTGTCATCTGTATGTGTAGAGCTTCCTTGATCTTTAACTCACGATTCTTACTGGTTCTGTCTACAACTCTTACAGCAACCTCAATGTACACATCAGTGTCTCCTGCATCAATTAATAGGATCGCTGTAACCCGGATTTCTTAGAGTTATAGCATAGTAGTATCAACTTCACCTTCACTCAAGCTGTCCTTGGTGTTCCCAAGTGACAGACTCATGCAGTCCACTTGCAGCATAGACCAGATTCTGATTGACTTAGACATGGTCTAGCATTGAGACTTTCTTGTGTCAAACATTACGGTGAATCATCATGAATTTGCAAATCTTGGAAACAGGTTAGCTAGCTTAATGTATACATTGGGTGTGGCACTTTGACCAGAATATGCAACCTCAATCTTATCAGGCAAATGGAACCAAACAAACTTCTTATAGCAAGACGCTGATCGTGTACAACGTACTGTCTCTGCTGGAGCGCATTCTATGTGCAGGTTCAAGGTCAGAATAATGATGGCTGGCTTGTTAATTTTCTGTTTGCTTCTACTGCCAAGGCTAGTTCTTTAGCATGTCTAAATTTGATATATCTACAAGTTGACAATTGCATGAAGATATTTGCCATGTGGTCTGCTCTGAGCTAGGTAGAAGTGTTCTCTTCAAGTTATTCCGTATCCAATTTTTGCCATATTTAACATCTTTATTTCTTTTCTGTTCTCTCGTAATGAACATTTTTAATGCTAATGTTAATGAAACAAACTTAAACTGAGATTAGTTTGATAACATTGGCTATGTGCTTACTGTCTAAAAGAACAATGTAATATTTAATTGAATTCTAAGATCAACTTATTAGAAATCTGTTGTTTAATATAGCTAGCAAATATCATGAGCACACAAAGTTACTTATATGAATATTTACTTTAAAAATAGTATTTTATGAGATGTAAATTAGTACTGTGATGCTATAATTGATTTAAGGTGATACAACTAATGTAAAATCATTGTAACCAAATTGTATTGGTATTTATATACATTTTCAGTTTTAGTTATTTACCTAGATTTAGATTTGGGCTACAAGCATACTTTAAACAATGTTATAATACAATTCAATTACATTCTATTGTTTGTAGAAAACTACACTATATTCTTTCGAGCTCTTCGTCCAGATGATAATATTCATAAATCTGAACTACAAAAAGATACAATAAAGATAATAGATGAATTCAGTCAAATTCGTGATGGCTTGCACAAGCACATTAAATCTAATACAGAGGCCATTGATGACCTACGATGGACTCTACAAGATTGGATACACTGTGGAACTATTGAGAAAAATGATCGTTTTCAAAATATTACCAAAGATGCATTGGAAGATTTTAATTTCAGTAGATTATGGCGCATATTCTCCAGCTACTGTTCTTTCTTTAACTTCAGGCTTCTTGAACGTGTTATATCAAATACTGATTATGAACATGGCACGTTAATGATAGTAAATTACAAGACAAAGTTTGCTAATTATATCAAGAGAAGAGTAACTCAGTGTCCATCAAAAATCGGAATGAGAGGGAAAGATCACATTGAATTGTTTGTTAAACTAGACAAGCCTTATGCCAATTGTAGAATGGAGCACCTCAAAAAACTTGGTGAAGACATTTGTGAGATACTCAAAGCTGAGCCAGATAAGCTACAATTAGAAGGAGTCCAGAATGGCTGTATATGTGTTACTTTTCACTTACACAAGTCAGCAGTACCATATGGTTTCTCTTTAACAAGACAGCAAATTCAGCAACTTAGTAGTCTTCGATATGATACTGCTAAAATAATGAAGTTAGTTTGTGGAAGAGAACATTATCCAATTAATGCTCCACATGTCAGTAAGTCAGATTCGTAAATATTTACTCTGTAAATTATTGCACTTTACATTCCAGCTTAAGTTAATCATGGTAATATCCTTTGTATATAGAGAATGATTCTAATAACTGGTATGAAACTAAAGTGCCAAGTCAGGTAAGATCTACTGCTTAATTTTATATAAATTCTACTTTCTAAAAGAAATTTTTTTTTATTGTTCCCTTAGAAAGAGCTTACAGCATCTGTGTATGAATTTGAACATGTGTGCCATAAACATTCAATGATACTTAAATGTCACTCAAAAATGCACATGGCCGCATCCAATGGAAATCTAGGATATTTAACGAATTTAATTAAAGCATCAGATTACTCTGTCACTCAATTAGATGAAGATGGGAATGCAGCAATACACTGTGCTGCACTGAATGGACATTTAACTATAGTCAAATATCTCATAGAAGAATGTCAGGTGGATCACACCACACTGAATGCTAATAAATGCTCACCTTTTCATCTGGCTGCTACAACAAGCAATTTAGACCTGATTGAATATTTTGTGAAAGAGAAAGATCTTGATCCATTATCTCCAGATATTTATGGGTGGACTCCAGTACATTATGCCACTGCAGCAGGTCATTTAGAAGTAGTTCAGATGTTATCAGAAAGTCCAGATTCTAGACAACACTTGATGGAGAATACACTAAGTTTCAAAAGTATTGAATACAACATTGCACACATTGCCATTAATGAAGGACATATTAATATAACTGAATACTTTATGTCTGTCAATACATCCACTGAAGACGCTTTGTCCTTGCTATTATCAGTTCATCATTTAAGTATAATGAAGTATCTGTTAGAAACTTTCATATACACTCAATTGAGTAAACAATGTGCTCTATTTACTGCAGCTGCAGCAGGCAAAGTAGACTCAATCGAGTCTTTAATTGATACTCACAATTGTGACCCTTCTTTAAGAAATGATCTTGGTAATACTCCACTTCATGTAGCAGCAGCTCATGGACAACTCAATGTAGTAAAGTTTCTTATAGACGTCTGTGATCCAAATGTAGTAAATGAATGCGGATCAACTCCTCTTCATGCAGCCAGTGGAAGGGGACATACAGCAGTAGTCAAGTATCTAGTAGAGTCACATTATTGTAGTCCCTATGAGAAAACTCTGAATCATGACATACCAATACATAATGCAACCTTACGTGGACAACTTCAGGTTATAAAATATTTTATTGAAGACATGCATATTGATCCAACTGTAAAAGGAAGGAATGAATGGACAATTCTACATTACGCTTGTCATAGTGGCATAGTTGAAGTAGTACGGTATATTATTGACAATCAGTATGTGGATCCTATGGTTAGGAGTAAAAAAGATATGCTACCCATACATGCAGCAGTCTGCAATGGTCGACTATCAGTCTTAAAATATTTCCTTGAAGACTTAAAGTTTGATCCAAATACTAAGGGGCAGTATGATTTGAGTCTTTTACATTATGCCAGTTCGAGTGGACAGTTACATATTATCAAGTATCTTGTTGAAAACCAGTACATTAATCCTATGACAAGAAATTCACAAGATGTTACTGCATTGCAAATAGCATCATTTTATGGAGAGTTGCCTAGTGTTAAGTACTTCATAGAGACTTTACATCAGGATCCATTTATTAGAGGAAGGATGGGAAGGACACTTCTACACTTCGCTAGTCAAGGTGGTCACTTGCTTGTAGTCAAGTATTTAGTAGAAATTCATCATTTAGATCCTCTAACTCCAGACACAGACATTGACACATGTCTTCATATTGCAGCAATGAATGGAAAGTTAAATATACTAAAATATTTTATTGAAGATCAACAATACAGTCCAAATGTATCAGGATACAATGGCTACACTATTCTACATGCAGCATGTGGATATGGACATATAGATATTGTTAAGTTCTTAGCAAACCATCCCCTTGTGGATGTCATAGCTACTAACAGATACAACGATACCCCAATTCATGTAGCAGTAAAAAATAATCAGTACCACGTATTGAAGTACTTCATAGAAGAAATAAACGTTGATCCTAATACCACTGGTGAGTATGAAAATACTCTCTTGCACTCTGCTAGTGATAAGGGTTTGCTAGATATAGCCCAATATTTAATAGAGGCTTGCCATTGCGATCCAATGGCTACTAATTCATATAGCCATACTCCTCTTCATCAAGCTGCTATGAGTGGAAAACTTGAAGTTGTTAAATACTTCATACAAAACTTGAACCTTTCCCCAAATGTTAGAGGTCAGAATGGTGAGACACTCCTTCACATGGCCAGTGCTGGTGGTCACCTTGATGTGCTTCAATACTTAATAGAGTTCCAACATTGCAATGCAATGGTCTCTGACAACTTCAATCAAACGCCACTGGATTTAGCAGAGCAGCATGGCCATGCCCATGTTGTCAGTTACTTGCTAGAGAATTTGGAGTGCTTTATGACTATGGAGAAGTCATTATCAGATACTCAGTATTCTGGTGGCTTTATAAAGGACACACTTCCCAATACTGGAGTGGAAGGTACTAGAGATACTTATTCTTCACAACTTCCAAATGCTCAACCACAGCGTAAAGAACATGATGCTAGTGATATTCTGTATAATGTTTCTACATCAATAGAGCGCGCGAGTGATAATATTAATCCATTTTATGAGAAGACCAGCAGCACAGTGGAGGGCACAGAAAAGCTAGATAGTGTTGAAACCCCCTAAAATATGAATAAGTAGACAACATTTTCTGTAATGTAGTATATAATATTCGTTCATTGACTGCTGTTTTAGTAAACAAGTGTTTTGGCCAGTTCCTCAGTACAGTTATTGTGTTGCCATTTTCTTTAAACATTACATCATATAAGTTGCACAAAATGGTGGTAACTATTGACAGATATCATGAAAGCTTATTGAGGTATAAGCTCTAAATTGGCAAAGGGTCAATTATTTGTATGCTTTGCTGCAAGTCTTTCTGAATGTGTTTAGTTGACTTACAAGTCTAAAGTTTTCAGCATGGCATTTAATTAATAGGCTGTTATTATATTATATGGATAACAGACTCTCAACACCATTTTTTCCACTAAGGTCAGTTTGGGATAAAAATCATATTGTTTTGCCAAAGTTAATTGTACATAACTAATAGTTGTAAGTCATTTAATTTCAATGCAAATTAAAAATTGCAAAGCAGGTAAATACAGATAGCCCTAAGACAATCAGTATTTTGTCGTGATGACATGCTAAGATTTGGAGAAGAAAACTGTAATATGTTAGTATTTAGTGTGGAGATTTTCTCTGTCTGAAAACTGTTAAGAGTCACATCAAAAACTATTCCTACTGGACTATAACTAGTGTTGTTTTGGTTAACTAAAACTAAAACCAAAACCCCTTAGTTATGGGGTATTTTACTTTTGGTAAGAATAACTAAAACTAAGCTGTAATATGAAAAAAAACTAAAACTAATTATTTTAGAAAACAGTAAATTCAGTAATAACTAAAACTACCAGTAGAGTGGATGACAAAAACTAAAACTAAGCAATTTTATTGAAAACAATTCACCTTGAATTACGTCATTATTACCCTTAAGCGCGCAGCAATACATTTTAAAGTGCAATTTTCTAAAATAATTTTAAGCGCGCACTAATTTACAGGAAGATTCGTTCAATTTGGACTCCAGTGATAGCGAAATAGAGGAGCTAAGCAATGGACATGCTTCTGCAGGAGGTATAGAAGCTGGTACTTTCGACAGTGGTCATTCAGTGGTTAGTGAAAGTGGAGACTTGGAATTGAATGTAAATAAAATATCTAGTGATGAACAACAGTGTGAGTGTTTAGATGAAATTTAAATAAATCATAGAATTTGTCAATCATAGATTTCTTCTTTTCTAGCAATTGTGATGAACTTCAACTAATTCTTTGGAAATAATGAGATACTTCTTTGTTCACTTTTACTGCAAAACAAGATAACAACATGACTGTAACAATAGTTAACATATAGTAGCTACCTATTTCTAAATTTTTCATACACTTATTATGTATCCAACTGAAGGAAAAACCATGCGCTTTCAATTGGTAGTAATGGTTTAAATTTTATAAAGCTTTGTTGAAATAAATAATTATTATAATATAAAATATAACCAGAAGTTTTTCAATTAAACAATTTAATTAGGGGCAGGGGTAATATCCCCTTACGAGTTACAAAGATCATGAAAAAGTATGATTTTGTGAACCTACTGATATTTTTGTTTTATTTTTTGGTTATGTACTTAGCTTGCTATGACAGAAATAGTAAGCCTACCCATTTTAGCTGTTTGGAAAAACACCCTTAATACATAACAAATACCATACTTTATTAATAATACCCAAGTTTTCACAGAAATATGCCATTTTTTAATTTTTTTGGGAAAACTACATGAACAACTTTCTTTAAGGAGTCTCATTATTGCAGAATTTGAGAGGCAACATAAATTAACTAGAACTAAGACAATTGATAGTATAACTAACTAAATCTTCTACATGGTATAGAAGAAAAACTAAAAACTAACTAAATCTTCTGGGAGAATTTGGGTAAAAAACCAAAACTAAGCATTCAAGATATTTTTTTAGTATGAATAACTAAAACCAAGAAAGTCTGGAATCGCTAAACCAGAACAACACTGACTATTACTGCATGGTAAGCATTTTGTATTATTAAGTAAAAATTGTATCATATTATATAGTTTCTGCTCCATTACCTACCTGAGAAGAACTTGCAACAATTGATGAATAAGAATCTCACTGGCACACACATTGTAATTAGTAGAATAGTCCTTGACTGAACCTTTTTTTTTTACATTGCAGACTATCAACTAGCTATTTCAATTTAAAGAAGTCAAACAATATGCATCCTACTCTGAAGTGCTATAACTTCCTCTATGTACTTCTTATTTATATATAATAAGTAGCTAATATGTAGCTTAGTGGACTGGTTTGATCCTATATGTACTTTAATACTACTTTAAGTGCCTGTCCTACTTGTAATGAATCAAAACATTTATGCAAGGAATCTTCTTTCAAATACTGGTACTCATTGGAGTTAGTGGATAGCATATTTAAATTTACAATAATAAATATATTATATTATTATGATTTGATGGTATATAATAAAAATTGTATAGCTTAGAATAGCTAACACTCTCAGAGTGTAATCAGCTAGAAGTCAACATTCCTACACTCTCTCAAAGTATGATCAGCCAATAGTCGATTCCTAACATAATCTGTTTTACAAGATCAGATACATGTTATACGAAGTGTGCTTCTCCCAGATGAGCTAAGTAAAATGAAAAGTCAGGTGAATGGTGAACTGGAGTGTTGTCATACAGTAGCTTTATATCTTACTTGTCCTTATCCACCTGACACCTTCATTCTACCCATGATATTAACTCCATTGATAAGAGACTCTTATTCACATCTGTTCGATTAATTTATCAGCATTATTTCTGACAAAAAAACTTGCCAGTTTCTCTTCAGAAAGTTAAAAAGTTATATGAAGCTTCTGATAGAGTATAGGGTAAGTCTCATTCTTATGAACAAACAGGTGTAAAGAAGCAAATTGTCCTGTAGTAATACAAGTAAACTTGTACTATCCTTATAGAGTTATATAATCAACAGCTACACTGTCATGTTGTGTTTGATCAGTAAACAATTCATGAACTGCAAGCATTCATGTCATGTGAAGGCTAACGGATATATTGAGGCATGAATTACTTGACATAATAGACAGAAATGATGACAACTACATATCCTCATTAGATGTATTCTCTCTCTTTCACAGGCAGAGAGAATACATCTAGTGAGTAAAGTAAGGCTGAGAAAGAATTTGTTAACTACCTACCCTATAGCATAAAGTACAGGAATACAAATGCTATACCTCTGTCAGTCAGTGTCCCTCACATGTGTGTCCCACACATCAGTGTCTCATACATCAGTGTCCCACACATCGGTGTTTCACACATCAGTGTCACACACATCAGTGTCCCACACACCAGTGTCCCACACATCGGTGTCCCGCACATCCTGTCTTAATACTGTATTTTTGAACTTGTCTAGCAAACTTTCGAGTTCAACTTCTTCCACTTGATTTGTCTGATTTGTAAGCCTTTTGCCCAATCTTGATCAAAAAATGCCTGAATCCAATCTCAGCCAAACAATGATGGACAATTTCATTTTGCTATGAAAAGTATCAGGTCTTTTGTCACACCTTCCACTGAAGCATTCACGGTAGCTTGACCAGAGAGCTCCAAAGTTGTCCCATAGTCGATCGCAACTTCTTTGTTGTTGGCTGTGTTTGAACAGGACATTTCTCCTGTGATGTGACAGTTACTGCCGCTCCAGTATAGATTTCCATTTGCACTGGCTGCTTGCCTTCTCCACTCGTATATTGTTCTTGAGCAATAATTTTAATCCTGACATTTCATTCTCACTAGAAGGTTTTTCTTCCTCCCTGATTTGCTTTTGGGATTGTGACCTGGAATTTTTTCTTGCCACATTCTTGGATCTGCAAGCTTCTTATTGTGACCTTCTTTACCACACTTAAAACACTGTGCAGTCTAAAACCTGCACTGCTCATGAGTATGGCCTTGTCTTCCACAGTAATAGCAGCTATGCTTGTTTGTAGCTTGTAGCCTCCTCCTTCCTTTCTGAAGGTTGTTTACTCTTTGGGTTCTTGTTTCTGACCCATGTGAGCACTATCCATTTCTGCCATTTCCATATAATAGCACATGCTTTTTTTCAAGCATCTGTGAGCATGAGGTCAATCTCCTTCAGGGGCTCTTTCCTCTGCAGATGATTTTACGGCTTGCTAACTCGTCAAAGATCTTGGTGTTGGGCCTGACGAGAGCGAACATATCGCATAGCAATTGATACATGTGATCACCTACAGTGCTAAGAAGTATAGCCACTTTTTTTCTATCATAGTAGACTCCGTTGGCAGCCTATATCTCCTTTAGGTTTCAGCATTAAACTTTTGCCATTGTTTAGCATTATTGTTGTGTATCTTTCTGTATTATTAACTGAACAAGGCTCCACGGAGCAAAAACATCTTGATTAAATTCAACATCAGAAATCTTTGAATATATAACACATATATTTCCGTTTAGTTAATCCGAATGAAATATCATGATTAAAATGCAGAACTTTATTACGCAAAGGCATGCAAACCACAACTGCATGAAAACCACAACTGCATGAGCAACTCCCACTCGTGGTTGTCCATCACATTAATATTCCTTCTACTATAAAGCATCGCTTTTCCACTTTCTCAGCCCATGACCACAACTGTGCTATGGAATCATTTAGATGCGAACCTATCAAGTCTGCTGTAGAATATCCATCAAACTTTATTGTTGGGACATCAAGGAGTGTGGAAATTGACTTAGCTGTTTAGGTATACTGTCATCACAAGATAAAAATATCATCAGCAGCTGGTGGAAAATAATTTGAATTTGGCACAATATCTTCACAAGAAATGAATCTGCAGCTGGTAAACTGGATGTATTAGAGTTATCATGCCCTAACACGGGATTAAGCTCATAAGACTCAACACCGTCAGAACTATCAAGTGCAAAAGGATTACAGCCTTCCGATACTTGCTTCATTTCATGCTCATGTTCCTCCCTTTCCTACGATTTGGATTGAGCATGTGTTAAAAACACATTCTTGGGCAGATTCTTAGCAGAGTATAAAATATGTCACCAACATCCTCACCCAATGAAACACTGCCTGGAGGCATTGCATCCAGTTCCCAAAGCAAAAATAAGCGGTAATTCCCTTAATTACCCTAGTTCAAAATGTCTAATTGAGTATAGTCTTCTAAATGTTTCAGTTTTGTCCTCCATACTCCAGCAACTGATAGGTGGAGAGAAACTGGTTGAAAATAAGAGCACTCAGTAAGATGGAATTAGGATAGAACTAGAATGGAAGTAGGATGGACTTAGGATGGAACTAGAATGGAAGTAGGATGGAATTAGGATGAAATTGCGATGGAAGTAGGATGGAAATAGGATAAAATTGTGATGGAAGTAGGATGGAAATAGGACGGAAGGAAGAGGCCAAAAAATAAACACCATATTAGGTCTACATCAGTTGCAGAATTTGGTACAATCTCAGATTAGCTATCAGTAATAGCAAGCTGTCAATTTTCTTGACTGATTAATCGGAGTAGAAATTATGACAAAAACATGAACAGATCAAGTTTTTTACTCCTTACACTTAAAAATTCTTCCAATCACTGGATAATTTGCATCAGCCACAACATGTCTCCATACTTCACTTAACTCTCAAGTTGATACTTTCAACATGCCTATCCCATAACAAGTCAGTATGTGATACATTACAAAACAAGTGAGAGAATGTGAGGACTAAAAATTGAAGTGACAAAATCAGAGAAAGTCTTCAGCATTAATCACAATGGCAGCTTCTTCAAGGATTATGCACCTTGTTACTGGTAGTTGAGCCTGCGCTGCAGATCAATCATTCAATCAGCAGGAATGCACTCTTTGTAAATGAAGGGTAATTACTATCAAATTTTCATGATGAAATATCTTCAAGATTTTACATCTTGATTATGACATCCTAATTATAATAGCTGTGGGCAAACAGGCCAGCATTGATTTAATCCAATGAAGTGAAGATCATAGGATACAGAATAATATAGCAGTAAATTCCAGCAAAGCACCTAACTAAATGGATAGCTACTATAGTATGTCCAAGTTGAGTTGGCGAGGTAAAAACCGTTAATAACTTTTGAACGGAAGTAGCTACGCTTCCGGGGTTTGTACCATTCGAAAGCTCGTGCCGAAGCGGTCCAGAAAATTCCCTTTAAAAACTTCTGAGCCAGCGGGAAAAAGCAGTTTCAAAACTCAATAGAAAAGTCTATGGGAATAAATAAAACCACACGTTTCCCGCGCTACACGCGGCGGGATTTAGTCACGCGCTCAAACAGGGCCAGACACGTGCGCAGTACCTCGGAGACAATTGTAAACAAAAAGCAGTCGTAAGTTTGGTGACTTCGTTTCTACCCTTCTGCTTGACATTCTGGTTCATTTTAGGCTCAGGAATTTGTTGCTATTCAAGACTACTTAACAAGAGCAAGCTACAATGTGAGGTACGTTTGTATCACGGGTAGCTTGCATAGGTGCCAACTGTCCCGGATCATCCGGGACAGTCCCGGATTTATCACTCTGTCACGGAGTCCCGGAAAGTGCAAAATAGCTCTATGGTATGTCCCGGAAGCCTGCAGGTTGAGTTGACGCAAGAAAAACTTGAAAATATTTAGAACGGAAGCAGCTACGCATCCGGGGTTAGCCATTGGGGAAAGCTCGCGCCGAAGCGGTTAAAAATATTACCTCAGTATATTCCAAAACCGGAGAGATAGTGCTATTCCAAAACTCAATACAATAGTCTACGGGAATAGAAAAAGCACAAGTTTCCCGCTCAAAACGCGCCCGCTTTTAGTCGGGTATGTGGCTAGCTCAATTGATCACGCGGCAGTCTCCATTAAGAATTTTGTAAACAATGGCTTCTTCTCAGATTGCTGCGTTTCTAGCTTTGTGTCGCGATTAGCTTAGGTTGCGAGTGTGGAAACAGGATAGACAGAGTGCCCTGTTGTCACAGAGGGTACAGGACCACCTGATAGGATGTAGGTAAGATTATTTGTCTCTGTTCAATATCAACTGCCCTATAGCAAATATCACAGTGATTATAGCTAGCATTTAGCTAGCAACTTGTAATACAGCCACACTTAAGCTGTTTGCAGTTAAATTGTGTGCTTGTCAAATAAGTGTTTATGCCAATTCCTTTTCTTCACTACTATAGATGCCGTTCATTGTAAGGATTAGGACCAACTCAGGCAGCACTCCACCTTCAACTCCGGATCACAATTTTATCATTTCATCAATTTTCATATACATATAAGTAAATGAAACAATTGATTAATTTTATTTAACAAGAAAGTCTAGTAGCTTTAGCTACAAGTTAACAGTGCTGTACTGCTGAATCCTGTGAATATCAGAATATTTATTGGGACACAGTAGGTAGAATCGACTGATTTTAATCCTGTCTCTTCAGAAGAAAGCCTCACCAGTTTGCGTTTTCCATCTGCTGTACATTATCTGCTCAACTTGGACATACTATAGTGAAGTAGTACGCCCTTGGTTATTTACTTATAGCTGTGCTAGCCAGCTGGCTGTCTAGACCTAATCAAAGCTACTAGTAATCACACTAACTATGAACATGCCACAAGTAAAAGGCTAAAGCTAGCTGCTACAGCAAAATTGCTTTTATTTTAATGGTGAAGAAGAACAGCTATTGTAATTTTAAACTTTTGCATAGATGATGTCATTAAAAATTATGTCATTGTGGGTGTGTTATTTGGGTGTGGCCAGGGTGTGGTTTTTGTCCCTGAAATAGATTCTGGAAAGTTGGCACCTATGATGCTTGTCCACTCAGATTTTCTTACCTGTTTAAATAGGGCCTATTTATTTAGAAACTCAGCCAATTTACTGTTTGCTGACCAAGATAATAAGATATACAATTCATCATAGACTCTACATGCCACTATTTATGCCTTAGCTGTCCATTACTCCTCATGTCTATATAGGTACAGTTCTCTATGGTTATGGTGATGCTATTTACCACCCTCCAAATTCAACTGCTGCTTGTATCTGCCACAATTTCATGTCATCATAAAATTATATAATATATATATTGTACAATTGACTTTTTTTTTGTATAATTTAAAAAAAGTTGAAATTTAACAAGTAGATATAAAATATAGTAAAATCATGAATAAAACGATATGAATGATTCAGTGTGAAGGAAAAAGTAATACTGGAATGTGTGTGGCCATAGCTAAAGTGTAGGTGATGTGCTGGATTCTTCACATTACTGTTGAGTACTTCAGAAATTCGTCACACCAAGAAATAAGAATAGAGTTTAAATACACGCTTAAGCACACAACAATCAGACTTACTTGAGGAGGCATTCAGCCGCGGTCCTGTGCTTCTTTCCTCTAAGCTTTGTAGCTCCAGATAACCCTCCGCAACCTTCAACCAGTTTTAGCGCACAACTAGAAGCTCGTACAAACTATAAACTACGAGTGATTAGTTATAACTGGCCATATATTGAATACAGCAGCGGAAGAAACTGCTTTAGCTGCTTTTTCATTTCAACAAGTAAACTTACGGTAATAATGCGCACCTTGGACCCGCCCCGTTTTTACTGTGGGCGTCGACGTTTTCGCGCGTTTGAGCTACTACTGTCATGTGACCTTAATTGGTCTCCCGTTTAGCCAAGTGCATTCCTCTTTTGCCACATTTGTGGTCGCGCCAACTCAACGTGGACATACTATAGCTATAATAAAGAAGGCATGCGTTTGCTGATTTCAACTGATTAAATGATGACTATATACAGTAAAAACAACACATGATAATAACTGCCAGCATTCAATATACCACTTGGATAATAGAGAAATGAGCTGGAGTCCAGACCTGCATGGAGGAATCTATGCATTGTTGCAGTATGTGTGGCACACCTGTAACTGAACTAGCCTCAAGCATAGCCTAATAAACTTAATTCTCTGGCAGTACTTTATCTACTCAATAGTGACTGCATAACAGTAAAAAAAATGTCCCTGTGATAAATTGTTCAACTTAGCTACAATATTTTAGTTCCTTTATTACTTAGAATTTATATACCCCTGTTATGTAACTAGAGCCATAACTGCCACCTGGTTTGTTTCAGGGTTGTCAACTACTAGTAGAGATACAATACTTAAGAGCTAGCTTATGAAAATGAGAGGTAAGAGCCTATTCATGAGGAGGAGACAGTCCAAGACTTAGATGTTGATCAAGTAGGCCAAACTTCCCCCCCAAAATAATAAGCAAACAATTATAACTAACCACTACAAATTGAGGAATTTATCAACTGTCACAATGAAGCACCAAGAGTGCAACCCTCAATTACTATACAGTAGCTATGTTTACAAATTGTTATAAACCTG
>WLWD01002688.1_pt1 | contig 32757 bp, 28 predicted proteins | sample 6712731 | NCBI WGS metagenome assembly WLWD01 (sample SAMN12718690, study PRJNA576275) | sponge metagenome | isolation source: marine sponge | host: Mycale hentscheli | place: New Zealand: South Island, Marlborough, Capsize Point | collected 2014-11-01
GGGGGGGGTTACTTACCAATAAAAGTTAGTACAATTATTTCCATTTAAACATAATTTACACTAAGCTATTCACTATTTAAGTGCTAGGGCAATAACAATAATATTTCTATGTCTAATTGCAACAATTCACAATATTTTAGTTTATTTATTTCACCTCCAACATATACTATTGCAGAAAACTCCTTTTCCACTACAACAGCACCAGCGGAATCTATGCCATGTTTGATGCAGGCGTATACTCCAGTATATTCAAAAGTTACATTAACTAGAGTAAGAACATTGCCAGATGAGTATGACCGATGTGGCAAATGTCCACTGTCTTTATCCCAAACTGCATTTTCAATAATGCAGTAAATCTGAATGGTATCCCCAACATATACCGTTTGAAGTTTGGGGTGAATTGGTGACTGTGCATCTAGAGTGTATTTCACAGATAGAGCCATACTGAAATAGATTGTGATAATGTGCATTATTACTAACTGTAATATTATTAGCTACTGCCATGTGCTCCACTACACCTTGGCGCTTAATGTACTAAGTTTTGCAAATTAGGAGTGCACTAGCATGAGGTATTTCTAACTACAGTATCCCTCTCCTGCTCCCTTTCTTTCTGAGGCATCCTAGTTTTCTTATTGCTCCCATCAACTCATGGATTCCCTTCATCCCTTTTGTCTATCTCTCATTCTCCTCAATATCCTTGTCCATTCTGTGTATTTTCTTTCACTTCTTTACTGAAGTAGATACATCAGCCAGCCTTTTTCTCACCTGCTTCTATTATTCTTGACCCTTGCATTCTCTTGCTTCATTGCCTTTACTATTTCCTAGTAGATGTCATTGGGCATTATCATCGTCGTTTGTCAGATGAACATACTTCTAGTTTTGTTCACAAGCAATTTAAAACATTTTAATAATTAGTTTTGACTATCTAAATTACTAGGAGCTCCTGACAAAAAGCACTGAACTACTAAAACATGGCTAACTTTTTGAAATTGTGTATGGGTAAATGTTTCAATGCCACAGAAATAAGGTTTAAATACAAAGCATTTCTAGGTATTATCACATGGTTTAGAGCAAATTAAAGTATTATTTGCTCACTAAGAAAATAAATTCGTTGCTAAAAAAAATAATAAGGCTGCCAATTTATTATTTGCTTCAACATATTCTAGCTATGCAGAAGATGTAACATACTATACTTTTGTCCACTAGAAATGTCTCCACGAGGCTTTCATTGTGTCACTTGGTGACTTGACATGTTTGGAAATGGATTATCCAGAAAGGACAGCTTTGACAAACAGGGCATTTTAAGCAAGATAATGTAGCACAGCTAATCTAAAAATCTGCTATTTGAGCAGTGGAGACTGCCCATGCCTTTCATATGTACCAAATATAGATACACACAAGTGATGTGCCTGAGCACTGATGGTGAGCAAGCCTGTCTACTTAGGTTTACACAATTTATTTTAAGGCTCTTTTTGTAGGATTACATAACAGTATTAGCAGTTGAGCATTAATTTAGTAAACAAACAGAATTTCTTTACCTTAATCTCCAAAGTAATAGTAGTTTATAATGTTAAGCCATTCTGAAAAATCTATTACAACTACTTGACACAAACACTGGCTACAAAAAAATATGCCAGCAAAAAAAGAATGCTACTTACCTCAATTTTCCTGATAGCTTTTTAGCAGGAGTATTTTTTATGAAACTATGTCTATTAAACTAGTCCTCACATGATATTTATAAACGGTCCAATGTAATTTGTAATTATGTCTGGTAAAGGGTTTCAATTCCATAGCTGTGATTCCCACCAGGTTATGGTGGCTTGAAAATACAAGCATTTCTAAATAATTGTACAGTTTTGAGTATAGTTACCTAAAAAGCAGTAATAGGATAACTTAGTGCTTGATCCTGTCACAAACTTCACTAAACAGAATCCTCTATTTACCTGTATCATCCTATGAAATTAAATTGTTTTCTGCTTTTGAACGTTTTTGTGGGAGGTGTTTGTGAAGGTCAGCGTGAAGAGGTTATGAGGTGTGTGTGTGTGTGAACATCAGCGTGGTGGCAACTGCTACTGCTTAGCTAAAGAATAGCACAAAGTAAAGGTTTAACTAATTTAGCTGCCTTTACGCAGCTTTTCCAGCTACAGGGAAGCAAGCATGTCTCCAACTTGTGGGATAATTTCTTAGAAGGGCATTTTGCTACTTTTTATAATACTGTATTTTTTTAATCAAAGTAGGGAGGATCAATCGCCATTTGTGCTCAAGCACACCATTAGTATATATTAACTTATGAATGGTGAACTTAACCTGACGAGTATTTAATCATGCTCATGTATAAGTAATAACATAGTACGCAAAACTGAATGTAAACACATATGCAACGATATTTTTCTTCACCTGATGCAGTATAATCCAGGTCATCGCCATCCGGTAGTTTCAGTATGTTTTCTTTTCTAAACATTTTTTTCCATTCTTTCCTTTCAAAATAACCTGGAACTAATATATCTGCCTCTATTACGTCATGAAGTTCATAAGGTTCATTATCGAGCATATAATCCCACTTGGTAGACTGAAATTGATCAAACCCAATTGTAGTTTTTTCCTCACCTATCAATTTTAATTTTATACTCAATATTACAATTGATATCATACAAAGTGTCATTTTTTGGTACGGGGGGGGGGGGGTAAACAGGAATAATTACGAGAAAGTTCTAGATGCTTGTGGAGGTATAGAACATCAAAAAAAAATTAAAAAAAAAGGGTAATAATAGTACATTACTGAAATACCAAAGTTGCAACCACTAGCATACATTATTAAACACATGATTATAGTGATCCTGCGCTTAGGTAAAACTACACCACTAATCGTGTGATTAAAATGATCCTGCACTTAGATAAAACTACACTACTAAACATGCGATTATAGTTGTGGGGTTTTCTGATACCGGCCGGGCGAGTAACGATCCCCTTGGCAAGGTAGATCCCTGTTCGGTACTGCCACCACGTCTCTCGTCTCCCTGGGTCAACTTTAACAAGCCAGGACTAACTGCCGTAGCTAATCCCGCACCCTCCCGGTTGGCTCAGAGAGATTTTATAAATAGTTTTTAAACTAAGACAAACGAGAAAAAGAGTAACACAAAGCACACACATACCAGTCTTTTAAGCAAGTCTGACACGCATGCCAGGACTTCCTTCCTGTCCTGATAATCACCACTTCCTGTTAGCTAATGACATAAAACTTAACGAAACTATTTGACGCACAAAACAATAATAAACATTCAATCTCTGTGTCTTCATCTTTCATTCTTCTTATCTTGCTTATCTTTCTCTTCCTTCTCCTTCACTCTAGCGGAGGTCACAACCACAATAGTGATCCTGCACTTAGGTAAAATTACACTACTAAACACATAATTATAGTGATCCTTAACTTAGGTAAAACTACCTACTAAACATGCGATTATAGTAATCCTGCGCTTAGGTAAAACTATACAGCATAAAGCATATTATAGCAAGCAACAAGAAATTAATTGCTCATACGATTGAAATGTGACTCAAAGTGGCACTGAACTTTCAAAGGTTATGCCAACATATAGCTGACTGCTTAGCATTCTCTCAAAAAATAAAAATATCGGTCCAAAACTCAAAGAAGAAGCTAGCGCACTAAAAAGGCTTAAAGTTATAACTAGCTAATCCAATGTTTATCTACAAGCAAACTAACAGACAGGCACACAAATAAAACAACTACTATTTCCCTTTTCCCATGCAGCTGAGGGTTAGCTAATAGCTGTTTTCACTTCTGTAATTAATGTAAATGTTGAGTATGATCCTAAATTGTACTATTAATGAAGTACATTATTAAAAATTAGATGTAGAGGAAGTTATTAAAAGTTTTACGTATCTTTGCGGATAAATATATTTAACGAAAAATATTGGTGTCTGTCTGTCTGTCTGTCTATCTGTCTGTCTGTGTGTCTATGTGTGTGTCTGTCTGTCTGTCTGTCTGTCCGTCCATCTGTCTGTTCGTCTGTCCGTCTGTCCGTACGTACGTACGTATGTATGTACGTATGTATGTATGTATGTATATGTGTGTGTGTATGTATGTATGTATGTATGTATGAATGAATGTATGTATGTATGTATGTATGCATGCATGCTCGTATGTATGTATATATGTATGTATGTATGTATGTATGTACATATGTATAATATGTGGGTGGACTACTGGAAGGTTAGACAGATGAATGAACAAGTTGATGAATGGATCGGTGAAGTGATATATGGACATTGATATTATGTATAAGAGTATGTATGTACGTATATAATTATTTATGTATAATATACATATACATTATACACAAATGTAATGATAATACTGCTCTTTGTATAAGAGAAGATAGCATATTGAGTCCTCCCTCTTTATGTCCTGTAACATTAAGTATACTAATGCATCTCAATCACACAATACTAGCTTATTCATCATTAGCATGATTAAAGCCTGCCCAAAGTTGCACACAATTGCAGCCAATAATACTATATTTATTACTTTTAAAATACATACACTACATAAACTACTTTCTAAACATGATCAATATTACTTACTAGATGTATCGTGCTAAAAGAAGTATAAATTTTATTTATCTCGCTCTTACATACACGAAAAAATATCAATTATTCTGAGTTATTCATTTACCTGTATGTAATAATGCAATACTAGAAGAAAATAGAGAATAGTGGGGAGGGTTATCCATAGTACCAATACATTCATAAACTCCTTTATGATAATCTTTAATATGTGATATACGTAGTTTTTTTCCAACCCATTTCACCTTTTTTGGTAAATTACCGCCATTAAAAAACCATTTTATTTCAGTAGCTGTATTGCATTTTAGTACTAGTTTCTTATCTTTAGCAACAAAAGTCTTTTCATATTTGATTCTGTCTTTTACTGCAAAAGAGATTCTCAGATTATATCTAACACTAGCTTGAGATTGTTTAACAGTCTATGTGAGATTGTGATAGTCATTTCAATTAATACACAAATGGTATGATTCAACACAAATGAAAGGAATTTCACCATTTAGAGTGTGCTTATGTTTACTAGTTTACACATTCATACTACACAAAAAAAGAGAATAATAGCATGTATACAGCATGCATGCTATAATATGGTTTATCTGCTAGTTAATGTTGAATGACGTTCATTAACTTATGGAGACATCATAAAAATGACTTGGATGACTATTATCAAAAAATACTTCATATAAGTTAGACAGAGGCACCGAGGAAACTACCGGATTTAGAAATCCCGAAGGCCCTGAGCTGTAGCATCCCGAGCTAAGCGAGGGTGCTACTAGGGGCTTGAGGGTTTCCTAAATCCGGTAGTTTCCTTGGTGCCTCTGTCTAACTGATTTAGTCACTAAAAATAAAAATAAAAGCTAGCTAGGTGATACAGCCTCTTCCACCACTTCTCAGGCTAACTTATGGAATCATTACTGGACTTTTTATCACCAGAAATTATGGACCTTTTAAACGGGGAAACGTCTGATAGCGAACAAACCTTAGTTACTGGTCAACCAGCTATTCAGTGGAACATTCTGTTCACGACTATAACTTGGAGCTTCTCCCAGGAAAAACGAGGATGAGGTTATGAAGGCCAAGCTTAGTGCTATACCTTCTAAGACCATGGCTGACACAAAATACTGTGTCAATGTATGGCAACAATGGTGTGCACACATTTCTACGGAGTACGGATGAGAAGTTACACCCCTGAAAAAAATATTTACCCAAGAATTGTCCACCAAATTGTGCCTTTTCGTCTTCGAAGTAAGAAAACAAAACGGAGAGTTACTGCAGCAACTTCTGGTTACTCGTGTGGTGCTAATAGTATGAATACTTTGCAATCTTCCAGCACAACTTTCACTTCTCCTTTTACTTTTAACTTCCAATCATGCTCAGTTACTATGAATATTATCTCAAATAAATAGGAATATCATCATTAGCTGTTGTAACTTATTTAATCAGTTTTAGCTACTCATCACTTTATTTGAATATCAGTATAAAAAAATAAAAATATTTCTTTGTTATATCCCTAAAATTTTGAATATTATACAAATGTGTCAGAAAATGTCAAGTAGCTATTCCAAACAATAAAGAAGGTGGAGTGAGCTAGGGTATTAAATGTCACAAGCTAGGGTTCTAAATGCCACAGGGGAGGATAATAAATGCCAACAGGAAGGACCAAAACCAAAAAAATCAATTATACCATTCATTATAAAGTTTGATCACTTGGCAGGATCATTTGGCAGGATCATTTGGCAGGATCATTTAGCCTTTATAACAACTTTAAGGACAGTATTAGTAAATAATGCCAGTCATTACATTTTAACATGTATAGTCTAGTAATTTCCAAAATAATCACACAGTTTCAAGACTAAGGTTGGTAACAGCTAAATCTTACACCCAATTCTTATTACCAATTTTAAGCCCTATATTTGACCCCAAAATTAAAAAATCTATATAACCTCCCTCCTCACCCCCTTCCCTCAACTAAATGTTTGCTGCTTTAATAATTTGAGACTGTGGTAAATTCATATTAAGTGATGAACTCGCTTTCAACAATCCATAAACATAGGCTTACCAATTACAATTAAAACTACTTTACTACTGAGAAATGACGCTTCAGTCAAGTCGTCGTAACCATAGCAGTAGTACTTTCCTCCATTATCCTCCTTTATTTCATCAATATATAAATTATTGCCTTGATCCACTTTAACATTCGAAAACGGAATTGGTAGTTTATTATAAAACCATTGTACAGGAAAATTTGAATAGCATGAAAAGAGTACTGGGGCATGAACATATTGCTTGACAAGCCTTGGTTTGGATTTCGTTTTGTCATGAACTTACATATTTACAAAATATTATTATCAGTACAAATTAAGGCAAGTAATATTATTATGCTACTGAGTTGGAAAAGCATGTAGCAATTATTAGTAGTGACTAATTAGCAGACACATAGCTAGCCAGAATTTCAAAGGGTAGCTAATTTTGGTATGTAAATATCTGTGGTTGCAAGTGCCACACAAATGAAAGCTAATATTACATTACTTTCCAAACCCATTCATTTTGTTACATGACTCTAATAACTAAAATTAAGTCAAATTAATAAAGCCAAACTATAATTGATCTAAATTGAACCCTAATCACTTAAAGGGATCTAAAGAAAATCAAAAGGAAAATGTTAAAAAATTTCAGAAATTGATAATTATAATGTATCTTAAGGGTAGCTATAATTTGTTAAGTTTTTTATGCATTGGAGCTATATGACTACATTTATCTTGGGGTACTCTAATAAATTTGTATACCACATTGACGTTGATGTTATACTTTTATAGTTTCTACAAATTAGAAGAATTAAAAAAAATTTCTTTCATCAGACTGCCACTGCATTGCTACAGAATATCATGTAGTGTATGAGATGTATTTCAGTTCGGTATCAAAATACAGAAAAAATTATCAAATTAAAATTCAGCATTTTGTCTTTCTTCTGAAGATAAAGTTGATTCGGTTAATATTCAAAGGGAGAAAAGTGTTGTATTCGAGTGGAGAAAACTATTTGAGAGGAATGTAGCTTGCTTTGAGGTGCTCTAGTAGATACATCTTTTCCTCCCCTCTCCCCTTTGCGCCTCGTTAAGTAAGCTAATAATAATAATATAGTAATTACACATTATAATTAATTACCCCCAACTAATAATAGTGCTGTAACAAAATTCTCTGTTCCTTTTTGTACGCATATGTATGTTCCATGATCTGTCAAAGACACATTCGTTATTTTAAGTAAACTTCTCTCATTTATAGATGACTTATATTGGACTGGAATCACATTATCATCTTTCCACCATTGGGGGTAGGGAAATGTACACTTAAAACTAACAGTGTCACCGGGATGAGCTACCTGTAGTGGTGGATCAATTGAATCTTCATTATCTAGTAAATAATAGATTATTAAGGTAAATCCAAGTACAATTATGTATTAGCTAAATAGCACAATACCCCTTCCTTCCTCCCCCACCCCCTCCTCTCTAAACGAAAATTCCTAAAACCAGCCAACTAGATCAAGATAATAACCCTGCAATAATAATAGGAGATAAAGTGTTTAATTTATTATTGTAATGCTGTGTATTACAATAATTTAATAAATTTCATTATATATTTTTTACCTAGATTCTGAGAAATTGAGAAAGAAATACCTGCAATAAATAAATAAAATTCACTGAAGCAAATTTTAATGCGGCCGAAATCTCAAAGCTGAATCAGTATAATGTTATATTTGTTTTTAATTATAACCATTCAAATAACTAGTTATATGAAATATTAGTTAACGAATTTTTTTTTATTAATGTGAGTTTGCTCAGCTTTACCACTGAAAATTTCAGTTTTTTAACATGTTCGCAATAGGCAAAAACAACAACGAAGTATGACGAAGGTTCAATATGGAAATAGTAGGTAAGGTAACCATGGCTAAATTAAATACTGTATTTCTAATAGAATCCAGTCCTCTGATTCAATTACTATTCGGTGACCATTCCTAGCTGATCTCCCCTCACCTGCTATCCTGCCAATATTAGTCTAATAGCAACATCAATATCAATCTACTGAGGTTAAATCACCACTATAAACATAGAAGTTATTTGCCATTTAACATTACCTTAACCAGAATATGACAGTAGATAGCCAAAATAAAATTGTATTGCCCAGAATAGAACTAACCTGTAACAATTAAAATAATTGTTGAGAAGTATAACATTGGCATTAGTATTTCCTACGGGTACATAGCTAATTTCTTTCAGATGAGTGGATTAATTGCAGCGTCAAACTCTTCGTGACTCAATTATCCAATTATTTTAGCTTTAGCTGACCTTGGAGACGTACTTCAAGTTTGTTTGCTTTGTTGTTCTTGTCGGTGTTTTGCTATTGTTTGGTGCTTCTCTCCTTTTTGGTGATTCGCTCACGTTCGGTGCTTCGCTCACGTTTGCCACGCCCACCAAAAGGTAACACTTGGTCTCCCAGCCAGACCCTTTTCCTAATCACTCTCCTCACTATAGCTACACTCCAGTATATTAGAGCAGTTGTTTTCCTAATCACTCACCTCACTATAGCTACACTCCAGTATATTAGAGCAGTTTTTTTTTCCTAATCACTCACCTCACTATAGCTACACTCCAGTATATTAGAGCAGTTTTTTTTCCTAATCACTCTCCTCACTATAGCTACACTCCAGTATATTAGAGCAGTTTTTTTTCCTAATCACTCACCTCACTATAACTATACTCCAGTATATTAGAGCAGTTTTTTTTTCCTAATCACTCACCTCACTATAGCTACACTCCAGTAAATTAGAACAGTTTTTTTTCCTAATTACTCACCTGACTATAGCTACACTCCAGTATATTAGAGCAGTTTTTTTTCTCCATGTACTTTAGTAGCCCATATCCTTACTAGTGTGAGTTGTGAGGGTGAAAATGTGCTAGTGTTGTTAAATCAAGGGTGCATAGATTGTCTATGACCAGGTTGAGTAGACTACTGTAAAAACCAGGATAAGTGGCTAGTTTGGCCAGTTGTTATAACTACTCCAGTAATGAGCTTGGCAATACAGCATGAAATAACAATGTGAAATATCACCAGTTATTTCAAGGGTCATGTACCTAGCTAAAGATATCATTGTGAAGATATCTAGGGTGGAATATATATTATGTATATATTATATGTTCCTGACACCAGAGCAGCTGCTGAAATATCAGTGTGGGGAGCCAGCCCCTAGAACCAACTTTACCAGGTGAGTTACCAGTCCTAGTACAAACTACAGTAAGATATCTATTGTGGAATAAACCACTTATTACACTTGTCAGAGTGATTGGTTTTTGTTGAAGATATTGTCCTAATCAACCTAGTGTAATTCATCCACATAAAGGCAACTGAACCATAGTCCTTCCCAGTCCATACTACTCTTATACCTACAGCCTGTGGTAATGTGTGTACATGAATACTCTGTATGTACATTGAGCAACAATGACCTCAGCACCAAAATTCTCTCCATGTAAACACCAAGTTTTAAAAAGATACTTGAAACCAGCATTTTAATATGTATAATAGCTATTTGGCATTATTTTCACTCCTACACTGCATTTTTAAGGATGTTTTATGCGAGGTGGGTAAAATTCATACTATGTTATGAAACACTATTTGAAGAGGCAGAAATTGTTAGCAATGATAATATTCTTTGGCATCAATACTGTTCGGCTAGTAACAAGCAATAGATTATTCTGAGCCTTATAATTTGTCTATGAATTTGTAAATTTACTGCTACAGAAAACATAATGCACTATATTGAGTTTTTATTACATAAAAAACCTATAGCTTGCTAGTTAGGACCCATCTATAATATGCCAAAATCATCAGAAAATTGCTGTATAGTAATTTTGAATCATCATATCAACAAATTAGTTCCAATATAATTTTAATCTTATTGTCTTCTTAGTAATCTTAGTGAAAAGTAAGCTAAACTGAGATACTACTAATTGACAAATTTAAGCAGCTAGGATAAACCTTACCTATTTATTTGAGTGTGTCCCAGATTCAGACATGATTACCTACACATCCTGAGTAATATTTCGTGTACAACATCATATAATTGTGTAATATCAAGTATGCTACAGAAGTCCACATTATCCAATCAAAATTATTAAAGGAGGAAAGTGAACAAATTGGCAAAAAAAATGCATCCCAATAGTATATCTAATGTTGGAAATTTCATTTGCCACTATGTTTGCTAGTAAGTGTGTACTCTGTCATTTTATCATAATTATGTTAGTCGCAATAGTTCATAGCATACTTTAAGTACATGTGTATGTTCTGTAAAGTACACACATAGCTAAAACCAGCAATTGAAGTTAGAAGCAAGTATACACAGTGAGAGTACATTTGGCATGTGATATAGTACTCCCCTCACTTTGAAGCAATTTCCATCACCCTTGATTATAATTTAGTTTTACCAATTTCTCTATTTGATAGTTATGCAGTCAAATTGGATAGCTAGAAAAGAAAATAGCATAGAAAATGTGAGCACATTCAATCTCATTTTGCAGCCATTAACTATCAACCTAGGCTACCCCACTCTTTGAAATTTCCAGCTATAGGTTCCCTGACTAGATATTTGTGTAGATCTAACTACCTTACAAAACTTATGGCCCCACCCTTCCATACAGAGCACTCTGCAAAAACCCTCGTGGGGCCATCAGCCCCCTGATGCCAGTGATACAATGCTTTAGAACTAGAACCTTTAGCAGGAGAACTTGAAACATGCATTAGAAACTATGTATTGAGGCATGCTATATCTAAATGAGTTGAATTATCAATTTGGATAAAATATGATATTATCATGTGTAATTACAGCTGTAATACCATCATCATGCTTATAAATTACCTGATGAGGCCACTACCTTTAGGATACCTATAATATTAAAGTAATTGCTAATATCTTCCAGTTTTTATATTAAGCTATATAACTACAAGTAAATTTCATTTGCCAATGCATTTACATTGAGCATATGCTCGCTAAGTGCAAATGTGAAATGATATAGAAGTGAAATGTTAAGTAGTTAATACTGTCATGTTGAGTGTTCAGTTTTGGTTGGGTCTTCAAAAATAATTATTGTATTTTGTTGTTGTTGGTATATTTTTGCTGGTTTGCTTGTTTTGTGTAAAACATTTATGTAATATGAAAGTAGAAATTGTAAGCATAATTCACTTTCTCCTATTGATAACACAACTATCATAAAGGCAATAGTATTTCATTATTTATATAGCTATAATAGATTGTGATCTTAATTTTAAGTTTTGTTACAATAATAATAATACGTAGCTTGTTTAACACAATAGGAACAAAGGAGTCAGTAGTCCCTTAAAGTTCAATATTCAATTCCCTCTCTCAATCAAAGAATTGTATCAAACTCAATAATAATAATTAGCTATTTCCCAACTGCCATAAAAAACTGAAGTAAATACTACATATTTTTCACCTTTAATTTGAAGTTCAAATCTCTGCAATCAATTAGCTCACTGAAAAGAATATAAACTGCAATTTATTATTAATGTAGTTTATGGTAATCATTTACGAAGTTTACCATCGCAGCTATTATCTCCATAATATTACAGTTGTCACACCCACCTTAAAAATGACCCCCCCCCCCTCCCTCCATTGTGTGTACATCAGTGCAGGTTGAAGCTCCAACCTACCCTTGCACCTACTAAACCCCTTTATTTTTAGACAAAATTGTACAATAAACACTATTAATTGCACTCTAGCATTTCAGCTATGTGTATGAGGGAGGGCATTCCACTTTCTCATGCCGTTATTTAATTTGTTTTCTAAATAATACGTATACCCCTTCCTCACTTTGGTAATCTTTTATAAAGCTATTTGAAAATTTCAAATAAAATCACTCATAAAAAAAAGTACATTGGTTCATACTGACAATGAAAAATGATTCATAAATTAGCAAAGTGCTTGACAATATGTGACAGACCATTGTCTAGCAGGACTTGAGCTAATGTAGTCCATGTGTGGGTGGATGAAGAGTTCAACCAACAGGAAATGATCTCCTTCCAAACTCGGTCTATATTTCTAGGATGATTGGCCTCAAACTCTTTAATCTGCTCAAATTCCACTCCTAGAGCTAAGCCAACATCCTCACGCTTGTCCATAGGAACTGTACTGAGAGCTTTGAGGACATTCAGCAAACTTAAATCTTTTCCTAAATGAACATACACAATAATACAGATAAAATTAAAAAATAAAACAAACTATGTCATTAGTTGAAACTATATAGCGCACACTATCAATAAATACATTCAAATTCACATACCTTTAAATTCATCCTTAATCGTAAAAGCAATTGCTATATCTAAAAAACGAAGGTATAACGTGTTTATATGAAAGAAATCAATTGACAGATAATATTAGTATCCTTAGGTGACATGTTAGCTGGGATTATTAGCATAGACTACATTTTAATTTGTAAAATTAATGAGATTTACTAATGGAATTTTAATTACCTTCCTCTCTTTCCTTCTCATCTACTGGAACTGGGATTATTTGTACTGCAGAGTCCTGGTTAGCTAAATAAAATATAATTGAATTGAGTTCTAGCACTGTAACATATTGACAAAAAGAGAAGTATCACAAACCTGGATCAGCCTTTTTTGCTACCTGTATTGAAACAGCAAAAACAACAATAATAATAAATGTAATAAATTACGTGTAGTTATGTTATGAATAGTGACAGTAGTAGCAGCAAATTGTTTTGGAATATCTTACCTCTCTCAAAACACTTCTCATGGCAAAGTATCCAGCTCCCATGAATCCAAATTCCTTCAGTTCTGTTTCTGTCAGATCAGCAAAAACCCTCCCACTAATTTTTTTGCCTGCATAATATAAAGAATTCTGTTGCTAAACAATGACTCAAAGTTATTTTAGCTCTAATAAAAACAAACATAATCCAGACACTTGCAATGAACACCTTACCTACAATAATATCACCATTATCATCGGACAAGTGATTTTCAGTCTTCATCCATACAGAAAATTCTACTGGAGAAAATTTCTTTGAGAATTCCTTAGGAATAGGAGCTGAAAAATTACAATATTAAGCAATAAATAAACCTATCAGCTGCAATGTTTAAAAGCTATTACTTGGATTCTTTTACATTTTAACCTTCTCTTATGTTGGTATCGGTCTAGAGATGACCTTTGAGATATTAATGAAATGTGTGTACTTATGGCTCTTGTAGCTTTATAGGCTGCTAATACAAAATCATAATTTCACACTGAAAAATTTTATAATATTAATCTGCACACATAGAACTAATAATATTATATATAGTCCTATTCTAAATATTACTTTTGTGAAATGTGTAGCTAGAATAAGAAGACTTCGGCAATAAGTCGAAATGTCGGGTTAAGTTATAATTAAATATATTGGCTGTTAAAAAGACAAAAAATTGCTACTATAATAATAACCTTGCACTGAAGCTCCAGAGGTTGGTTGTGTGGCTGGGGCTGGGTTGCTTTTAGTTGGAATTACTCCTCCCTGTTTCTCATAAGCTTTTTCCAATCTTACAACGGGTTTTTTTGATTCCGTTCTTTTGCAAAGAATCTCTATAAATTTCAGGATGTTTTCATCTGTTTCATCAATATTGCTTACCAATGCCTTGAACACAATATCTACTTTGGTATTTTCTGGAAGAAGTGACAATGGATCATTAACGTTTTCATAATCTTTCTTGGATAGCATTTTCTTATCCCGAAGTGTCCTTGTCACAGCATCAAAGTTGTTCTTTATAGTTATTTTAACCTTCTGTTGCTCCTTCTGCAATGCTTCATAACCAGGCTTGGGCTTCTCTTCCTCGTCAGATGACATGCTTTTCTCTAGAGATAAATATTACAATTACAATGTTAAAACAATGGGTGTACTAAAGAAGATCGTATATTGTAATAACAATAAGAAAATAGTAATAATATCTAGTAATGGCTACCATTTTATCAGGGTTTCATACAGAGGTAGGGGCGCCCTGGAACCCCCCCCCCCCCCAGAAATTCATGAAATATATTAATAATACTTATACTTAATGGTATTCTGTGGTTATGATTTATAATGGTATTCTATGTTATTGTTCTATGTATATATCTATTGTTGAAAGTTCACTTCAGTAAAGTGAGGTCCTTCAATTGCAATATGCATTAGTCCTCCAAGATTGATGTCACCAATTCTAGACCTGAGATGATTATTGATCAAATAGGTGTACTTTCAGCAAAACTGGGTGTGGTCAAACAATGTGTCGCCCTCCCCTCCTTCCTAAACTCTTTCTCTTCCCCCAGAAAATAATCCTGTATGAAACTCTGTTTATTATTCGTTGTAATATCTTGACACCGAAACTTATATTTTACCTGCAGTGTCCGACTCTTCTGCTTGACACAGTAATGGTGATGTAAGTGAAACATCTAAATGCTGCAAAAAAACAAAACAAACTAAAGTACATGAACTGAAGACTTAGCTAAAATTCTCACCTTTCCAAACCAGACTTTGTGACAACTTAACATTTCCTGTGGCACTTTGTTATCCAAGTTTTGTAAGCACAGCATAGCTTGTGGTGAGGAACATCTTCTATCTACTATACACACATGATCCTCCTCAGGATGAGCTGGACATGCGAACCCAAACTGATAGTCCATGAAGTTGCCGTAGTTCATGCGAGAACTGACTTTCTCAAATGTGGCCTCTATCTCCTTCCTTAATTCTGTGCACAACACGTGCGCCTCGTAATCGCCTTTAGGAAGTTCAGAGATTACAATCTCATAAGACTTGGGACGTGCTAGTAATGTAATGAGAGCATAGCCAGAACCATATAAGAATTGAACCTTGTTTTTCATCAGACCTGTTTGTACAAGTTCAAATGATTTGTGATTTCCTATAAAGCTAGCTGTCAGAGCTGGAAATACTCCAATAGGTACAAACCCACAAACAAAGCGCACTCTCAGAGGAGCTATAGACAATGGACGAAACTTGTCATTAGAAACAGCATCCAGAGTCTCTCTACTGGCACTGCGTAAGACACAAGGCATGATGTGCACATCATCTGTAGCTACTGATGATGGTGTGGAGCTGGAATATATAATTCTAGCTATAATGTGGAGATACTCTAGAAGTGTTACCAGCTTTTGAGGTGGAATAAGATCTTTTGAAACTGTAGTAGCTGACAAAATATCTTGCAAAGAAAACTGACCTGTTTTTCTGAATTTCTCTGCTGTTGCAAGCCCTACGCTGCCAAAACTCATTGCTTTCAGAATAACAGATGTAACACTTTCATACACTACCTGGATGTCTATGATGACTAGGTCTTTTAAATCATCTACATTAGGGAAGTACATAATTACACCTGCATGGTGATGAAGAAACCATAGAGCTGCTTTAGTCTCATAGGGTGTCATATTGAAAGAACTGGACAGTGACAAGCAGGTCTCAATGCTAGCTATCCTTGCTTTTCTCATGCGAAGACACAGGCTAAATAGAAGCCACACAGCTGGAATTTTAAGCTTCTTGAAGTGCTTTTCCATTGCATCCTCTAATATTTTGCGAATTTGACTTACTTCATCTTTGCCTCCCCCCATGTTGTCCATGGAGATAACTAGCTTGTCTTCAGAAAAAAATTGAACTAAATCACTTTTGAAGAAGTCTGTATCTTGAATGACCTTTTGTAATTCTTTGTCAAAGCTAGATACATATTCCTCTGAGACCTTATCTTTGTGAGTGCCTACTATGTAAGCTACAGACTTTGAGGAATCTAAAATATCTTTCATCTCAGTGCTATTAGCTTGATCTGGACTAATAGTATGGTCTAAGCAGTTGGAGCAAGAGATGCTGGAAAGAGAAGAAAGAAGCATTTCTTCTAAAGTGACAGTGGACTTGTCAAGTTCTGTAGTCTCACCTGCAGCATTTTGATAGAACACATCAAAATGATTTTTCAAGTCACACTCATAGCTAAAGAACAGCAAATAGAGACCTGGTCCTACAGTGAGTGCTGGTAGCATGTCCATAAGCTCAGGCTGGCCTCCTGTATCTTCCATTCTAATAAATGCTCTGAATGATTGCTTAACCTCTTTCCAAAGCTCAGAATTCTCACTAACTTCCTTGAAAAGGGATGTAATTTCAGGAATATCATTTGGCCTTTCTAAGGTATTTACTGCTAAATCAGGACTAAGTATCAGCGATTTCAATTTTGTGAACAAAGTTTGCACATATCCTGGCTCTGGTTCTTTTTTAGATGTATGAACAACTGCTCTGGCCTGAGCTTCAGTGGCAGTATTAACAGCTACTGTATTATTAGGCTGACTTCCTGAAGTTGGATTTCGCTCCACTATAGTGGGTTTTGACTGCATGCAGTCTACAAAGTTGTGGAACAACATACGTGCTTCATCAGTGAGATTGTGTGCTGCTGACCACGAAGTGTTTCCTGCATGACCCTGGACTGTCATGTCATGGCCAGATTCAACTGCTCCTGTGCTGGCATGAGGCTGATCTACTTCTCCAGCAGACATCAGATCTATGATCTCTCCCATAAGACGGCGACGTGCTGTAGTTTTACCTCGTCGTGGCTGACCAAGAAAGAGAAACTTGAGGAATAGCATCTCTATGACATCTTTAGTAGAAATGAAGTGGCGATAAGCATGAATGTATGGTGCATCACCTATAACAAAATACATACAATATGCAAGATATCTTTATGGTATTAATATAATTGTGTATAATACATTTTTTGTATTCATCAGCAGAATGACTTTAAATGTGATAAAAAATTAAGTAACAGTTTATTCTCCAAGCTTATGGTGGTTTATTTGTTTAAGTGATAAGTTGGTAAACTGTTATTTATAACTGTGACGTAAACAATGGTAATAAAATAAACTAGACCAAGATAGAATATTCAAATTTGAGAAGGTTAATTGGCATGCACACTACTTAAAGTGGTTAGATCAATTAAACATTAGTCAGAGATCTAAGTCCTGTTATTAGCGTACTGCAGAATACCAAGCAAGTTTACATACAGGAAACACTGGGTTACTAAAAATAAACAATCCGAGAGTCTACACTGCACAATGTAGCTGGTTGGCTAGCTAGCGGTTTATTATATCACAAGAAAAGAATCACTTTAAAGATATATGGTATTAAACCATTAAACAAAAATAATAACAAGTCATCATCAATTAATATCCACTCCAATTAATTCATGGCTGTAACAAGAAGCTGAAAGACTTAAGACTTACACTGAGTGGACAAGTATATTTTATATTGTCCACTCAGTGTATCTAATCTAAGTCTCAAACTAAGTCCAAGTCACTTTGTCTAGTAGCAGGGGCGTAGGAACTGGTCAGGCCAGTCAGGTCGTGGCCTGACCAATATTTTACTAATCTCAAAATTGGAAAGTATCGGGAGGTCAGGAACTCATTCTAGTGAACAGAAGTAGTAATTTTCCTTTTGTTATTGGCCTTTAAGTCGGGTATAAGCAGAAGTCTCTTGGTATTGAATTTATTAGTGCCATAGAACTGATCAAGATACAACACATTATTTAAAAAAAATGTAGATTTCACACGCATGAGTAAAGTACGTAATGCTTTATTACTTTTCCAGAATGCTAGCATGCCCGGAAAGTAGAGATTATATCCATTTACAAGACCAGTGGGAGTATCCCGTGTTCACACGCATGAGTAAAGTACGTAATGCCTTATTACTTTTCCAGAATGCTAGAGCATGCTCAGGAAAGTAGAGGTTATATCCATTTATAAGACCAGTGGGAGTCTCCCGTGTTGTGGGAGGTTTTAAGACTAGCCTACACAATGGAGCGCCAAGTAGTAAGAGGTAAAATCATCTCTCCTACACTTCACCCACATTATCCTTCATGGAGCATGGTCTCTAGCAGGTAACTATGCGTGGGTGATATAAAAATCAAATAAATGGATGGGGCTGTGTGTATGCATGACACATTGAGTCTCTTTATAGTCAAGAAGGGATTAGCTCTGAAGAAGGTGTAATTGACATTAAACCAGCAGCAGTCAGCTGATGCACTGAAGCAATAAACTTCACGTATTTGTTGTTGTTTTTCTGAGTAGGTAGTTATAATTTTTTTTGGTTGTAATTACTGATTTAGCTAAATGGTGCTGAAACATAATAGTAAAATATCAAGACCATAAATAAACTGATACTTAAACAAACACATTGTATGGCCTGACCAATCAAAAATAGCTTCCTACCCCCCTGAGTAGATGTCAGTAACAATAATATCCCTTTCTGGCTCTTTTCTTGAAACACTGACTTAATTTTAGTATTCATGTCTGATTATCAGTACTAGTCATTTAAGTGAAGTCTCCTACATATTGTCTCTCTTTGAAAATAGATCCCTTCCATTAAGTTCTAGTTACTCAGTTCATGTTTTCATTATTTGCCCCAAATCTCTTCAGTTGCAGATATTGTTACCTTTCATGAAAGCCTCCATTTGCTGACTCAATTCTGGAACTCCAATATCTTGTAATACTAAAAATAACTGTCTCCATGTTGGAAGACGATCACTACGTCCTCTAGACCACTGGGCAACTACTTCCTCTACATAGCAGATAGGATCAATTAGCGGGTCAGGCAATGCTATTTTTTTTCCTTCTTCATCAAATTTTTGCTGTAGCTCATTCACTCCAGATGAAGATGTTAATTTGGAGATGTAACTGCTGGCCAATACAGATACTATCTGAATACCCATTACTGCCTCTAGTCTGGACAGGACATTAGACATGAACATGCTGTCGGGGTTATAGGAAGACACTAAACAATAAACATATTATAGTGACAATAAATAATTTGAACTTGTATGTATTAAATCATCGCTTATCATTTGCATAATAATTCATTACTCACCTGATACCTTCACTCTGCACACTCCATTATCACAAGCTAGAACCAGATCTCCAGTAGGCAGTACAGCTGCTCCACAGAAATAGATGACATTTAACCTGGCCACTGTTACCCACGACTGGTTGATATTACAATACACTCTAATCATACCATCACGATGCATACTGACCAGATGTGAGGAATACGAGATAGTAATAGTGTATTCATCAGGTGCCACTAAGAGTGCCCACAGTGGAGTGTCTTCAGTGGTGGTATTGGACTCTTACAAGATGAGATGAGTGAAGTACAGTCACACTTAAATATAGTGGCTGAATGCCAATCTGTAAATACCACTTCATCTTGATGGAGAGTTGCAGCCATACCATGATATGGTTTAGGTACTGGATCTACAGTATACCACCATTCTTCTAGCAGTACCTCCACTATATCTAAGAAAATTGCATTACAACCAAGCCCTCCAGCTACTACAAGTAGAGGTGGAGATCTAGTACCAATACAGGAAACATAATATCGTTTAGTTTGCATGGGAGGCAGTGATGGCTGCCACTCTAGTCCAGTATCACTAGTAAACAATTGGTTGATGGCTGTTACATTAGACCTATCCCATCCACCCACTGCCACAAACTGGGACCTGTATGTTGTGAGAGACATACTGCGATATGGTAATGTAGAAGTTTTCCATGACTTCAAATCAACAGAGGCGATATAAAGAACATCACAGGACATTTCATAATTAGAAGTCAGTATTGCTACTTTATCATTTAGTATCACACAGTGCCGAGGGAAGCAGTTATCCCTAAAATTATAGAATTTTTCACATTGTAGTTTCGTCAGAGGATGAAGTAAGTCTACCTACATAAAGAACATTACATAAAAAGTAGTCACATGATTGATCTATTAAAATATTATCAATATATAGAAAATAAACTGGAGAACTATTCACTCTCTACCATATTATCATTATGTTCTTATTAGCTACACTTCTGTGTAGTAGCTGTCTATACAATAATACTCTTGTCTGTCAGTAATGACAATGATGACATAATAAACAATTCATGAGCTGAGCAGTGTTGGTAAGGCATTGTCAGAATGAGTATGTAAAGCATCATCAGTAATAACAGATGGTTGTGTGTGTAATCATGAATAGATCTGTGTCAGAAAACTGAGCCTATTTTCTTCTCCCTGACTTTTCTCACCACTGACGACTACTACAGTGGTGAGAAAAGTCAGTGAAAAAAAAAATGAATTGATGTAATTAAACAGAACTAAGTTAAAAGCACCAAGTGGTAGAGGTTTATTACATAAGTTAGTACATCAAACACCACTGGTGTGGTGGAGTACTTGCTAATTGTAACAACTCTACCTTGTCTGTTAGTTGGTCTGCCATGGCTTTAGACACTCTCTGTTGGCTGGCCATAATATAACAAACAAATGAATACAAATTGATATTTATTATTACATCATCTTCTAAGATATCCTTATAAAAGTTTCACCTTTTGGATCAATTTAAACAATACAACATAATTTGGAGCATTGGTACCTTAATTAACCAGGCAATGAATAATCTTATATTTATAATATTTACAATCTTAATATCACCTTCTAAATACACCATATTGTTACTACACATACTAGTACAAGCTAAAATAATTAGTAAATGTATGTTTCAAGACCCATGTCAAGATCACATGATAGCAAAAAGAGTATGCAAACTTACTAAATGGATTAATTTTTCCTAATTTTAAAATAAGTACCTGTCAGAAATAAAGAATTGGGCAAGCAACTCAGATAAAAACTAGGATTATATGTTATTAGTTAATTCAATTTCTCTTCCACCAGGCAAGGAAGAAACAAGCAATAGAAGCTTCTTCTACCTTCAAATGTTGAGATATATATTATATATACCATTGGGGCCATAGCAGGAAAATTTCCTGCTTCTCATCAAGGAAGATTTTAAACTTCAACGAGTGTGAATGCTACAATTATAAAACAGCTGTGAAACAAATAGACTAGGTCACATGATCTCCCTCGGGTGTGCTAGCTAGTCTGCTATGTGTATGACTGCGTCCGTTCAGGAAGTCAGTGGGTTCTTTTTTTTTGGAAAATGTTTCAATGACAGGAAAACATATATACTTTGTGTCATTGTAGCATCTTCATCCTGTCCCCCCTCCCCCTGTTTAGGCTGAAGAAACCTTGCAAAGGAGGACTTCAGAAGATACTGGACATTGATACGCCTGCGAAGGAATGCAAATATCGTTGTTCGTTGATGTTCGTCGATGCCAAACAAACTTATATAATATTGCCATAGTTTTGCTTTTTCTGTTTTATTCTAACTTATCTAACTATTTTGAACACTACTTGTGTATCACTCCTATTCATATATATTTCCGGTGTTTCTGAATTTATTGTTAGTAACTTTGTTATTCCTGTCACTACCAGGTTAGCCGAGTCCGTGATACTGTCTCGAACGCAAGACGATATATATACAAAGGGTCTATTACTGTTAGTGATAGTGGAGATTTACGACCACCTTCTTACCTAGTATTGTAGGAAGACGTGGTAAACAGTTAAGGCTGATCGCACGCTTATACTTAGATCTTTGTCGACCTACACCCGCTAGTGGGTCTTACCTCTTTCAGGTTGGCTACGAGCCCGTTTGTCTGAGGTCGCGAACACTTCACACGGAACAAAGCCTTCCACTTGCTAGGCAGTCCCGAATAACCTCCACAACAATGAGTCAATGTTGCTTCCAAGTCCAAAAGAGGAAAGTGAATGTGATAGCTAAGAGTTGTGTTTATAAGTGGGGTTGTGGTGAAAGTGTATGTGGGAGATAAATGAGAAACAGGAAATTTCCCTACTATGGCAGAAGTGATGAACAAACAATATATACCTTCCCAAGCAAATTATTGCATTAACAGAGCCCACACTAGTAGTATTTGATATTATATATATAATATAATACATGTATATTATATAATGCTACCAAGAGTTACCAGTATATAACTAAAGTAATAGCTGCTCCACACTACTGACACGTACAGAGTAGCAACTTAAGTAGCTATAATTCATACCTCACTCATCATAGCTAGCTATCTATAACGAATCTGTCACTGGCTAAGCATAACACAGGAACGAAGGTCTCAGCCAGCAACTACGATCTTACCTACCGTCTGAGAACTTCGTTCGTGCAATTGGTGTCGTCAAGTAAACCTGAACTTTTTGACAGAAATTCCCACCACCGGTAGCTACACGGCCTCCACATAGAACTGACCTGGTAATAAATTAATGGCACGAAGCGAGCTCGGTTGATTTGCCATCTGCAGAAGGTGAAGTCGACAATGAGTACAGTAGCTGTATACTCTCCTTGGTGGTAGTTCAAAGCTACTTCATTTAGAAATTGTTCTTCTAGATAGACTAGAGAGTGATATAAAATCTGTATTGGACACCGCACGCCAAAGTTTATCGGTCTTCCAATTCACGCACACCATTACATCATTCAATGTGGTTCTGAAGAATGAACAAGATATGCCTTTGTGTTGTAAAAAAATTGTACCACAGCAACCAAATTTTGTATTACCAATTAGCAGAATTAAAGTTGTTATTACTACTATACCCAATTTACTGGTACAAGTTATTAACAAGCATGCATAAGTTGGTGAGTTTATTTAATGGTCTTAACCACAGTGAAAATACTGAGGAGATAAACAGACCTCAAAAATAAATTCAAGCAAAAAAAAAAAAAAGTGGTGCACAACCAAGTCCAACTATTCACCTCGCCTAACCTAAGTATACCCACATCATGCACACACAAAAACCTTGTACACATGACTAATCGTATCTTATTACCAAAATATTTCATATCACTTAATTCACTTAGAAAACACAGCTATATAACAAGTACACAGATAATTATGATTGCACTTTTGCCAATTTCAGAAACATGTTGGCACAATCTGGTAGGGCCTACCAACCAACCATAGCAGCAACTCTGAAGTTACAACTGTTCCTACAAGCAAGAAGGCTTATACTTCAGCTCTGTCATGTATGTCAGCCATGCATGACTGTAAAGTCAACTACGTCAATGAAAGTGATCTGGCCTAACAGTTAACCATATGCCTGTAGCTACTACAAGCATGTAGTAGTAGTAGTAGTAGTAGTGTGTGTGTGTGTATGTGTGTGTGAGTGTGTGTGTGTGTGTGTGTGTATGTGACTCAATATCTGGGGTTGACAAATACAGTGGGCTGCTCTACAAAGAGCAACCCAACACTCAACATGAAAGAAACGCAATGACTACTACGATTGAAAACAAATAACCTGAAGAACTGCCAACTCTCTATATGGGTTAGTCAAAAGGCCTCTGTAGAGTGGTTTACTGTATTACACCTGACAACTCCCACAGGCAAGCCATGACCCTTTGGGGCTGCAAACACCTCACCAATTCCTACAATTTCACCACTTCCAATTTCAGTCAAACTATATTATAAACTGTTATAATAAATCATTAAATCAAAGAAGAAAAAAAAAATCGTAGAAAAAACGCTTGCTCAGACAAAATTTATTTGGGAAAAAAATGATAAAATGAATGAAACTACGATATGAGATTTGCTGAAACTATTTTTTATTACGTCGTGCTTTCTCCAGTGACAGCATCCCCAGCTTCATAGTGCTGTTCAATTCCTTTTGACTCATGTTTGTGGGAGTCAAGTCTCCTGTGGTGGGTGTGGTAATGGGTGTGGTTGAGGTGTGGCATAATAAAAAATCTGGAGGAGTGTCGGAGGATGGTTGTGGAGTAGGACTGTTCTTTAAGTTCATTTTAATTGGGTCTTGCATGGAACCTAACACACACACACACACCAACAACAACATGCAAATGAGAGATTGCTTTATCTTCTTCTTTTTTTTGGTTGGATGAGCTAACAGACAATGCAATTTTAATAAAGATAAAGTAAGCCATACTAAACTTTAATAAATCCTCACCTGTTGTTGCACAGGTAACTGTAGCCAGTTTCTTGGCCTTTCTATTCCTGCCCACTGGCAGCTTTAACATGAATCCCAGAGAAGGAGCAGTAGACTTGGGCTTTGGCGATGGCGTGTTGTCACTGGAGCTGCTCGACTTAGACTGCATCACTTGAAAGAAATCTGTGAGCTTTTCCTGCTCTTCGGATGGTAGGAAACTGTTCAAATCGCGCATCTCTCTGTCCTTGTTTTTGTTGAGTTCCTTCTCGTAGCCCACAAGCTGTCCCATAAAGTTCAAGTTGGGGGAAATGGCCGGCCGTTTGTCCTTGACTAGTTGGTAGGCTGTCTGCATGGACAAGCCAAAGTAGGTCATGAGGTAAGCTATGGTGAGTGTCACTGAACGAGACACGCCCGCCATACAGTGAATCAGTACTATAGAGTTGGCCTTGCGAGCTTTTTCTAAAGTAAAATTGTACATGAGTGAAATATGTAATTAAAATGTAAACATGAAAACGATCACTCTATGAAATATAAACGCAATAAATATCTGCGTTATAAATTTAGCGAACACCTCCCTCATTAGGTCCATAACTTAGTCAAAGTGTTTCCCTACATTCTACCATCATTACCCCATCAACTATCCACCTAGCCACAAAGATGACTTTCTCTGGTAAAAGCTTTGCACACATCACTCACAAGCACCACTTACTCCTCCATTCCCCACCCACCAGACCCACCCACTCCTCCCACCAGACCCACCCACTCCTCCCACCAGCTCCACCCACTCCTCCAACAAGCTCCACCCACCAGTTCCACTAACACCTCCTACTAGCCCCCACCCATTCCTCCTAGAAGCTCCACCTACCCCACCAACTTCTCCTACTTGCCCCCCCCTCCCCCCCACCTACTTCTCCCACCAGTCCCACCCGCTCCTCCCACCAGCCCCACCCAATTCTCTCACTAGTCCTACCCACTCTTCCTATCAGCCTAGGATAGTGTGCAATTTAGAATTACATGTGCATATGAAATTACTTGTTCTGTTAAACCCTGAGCCTCACCCACCCCACCTACCAATAAAATCAAAGGCTTCTTGGAATCTATCTGAGAGTTTCTGAGATCCAGTGTCTATGACTGCTATTCTGAAGTATGTTATGTCTATGTTCCTTTCAAAATAGTTTTCGCAGCTTGGAGTCACATTTAACACGTACTGTATCTTAAAATCATCAAATACCTAGAAAGAAAAATAAAATTAGAGATAAAAACTAAGCAGTAGTACATGACAGCTCCAGTGACGTCAAGTAAACTAATCAATCCTAAAAAATCTAATAGAAATTATACACAAGCTTATAGTCTTAGTGAACACAATAAATACTATAAATAAATATTATGCCTAGGAGCTAAAAAAAACAACAACAAAAAAAACAAAAATACAATGATTTACATAATATTAGAAATATTCAATACCTGAAATGTCAAAGATTGGCATGGTGGTATCATTGATGATGTAAGCAAATACTATTAAATCGGGAAAGTGTCATCAGATACACATGGTAAAGTATCATCAAATAGACATGGTGTAACAAAAAATGTTGAATTCCAAATTACAGGAATAGCTTTATTATGAAATTTACTAACTGCTGTGACTAGCTTTGTCTCTAATTCTTGCTGCAGTATATGTAATTGGGAAACGGATCGGCCACTTGTAAGCTTTTTTACTAATGATCTAAGCATAATTAGCTAGATTATTTTAGCTGATGATAATAATTAAATAAGACTAAAGGCAGTGTAATGTAGTAATATACATTGCCACTTTGCTGGCAACAATCTGTAATCAGATGCTCAAAATGTGTAATACACAAAATAATGTGACTCTGATCCCCCAAAAATGAGATATATTTTCACCATGGTGCTGTACATTTGCCAAAGTATCACAGAAGTGACTTTAGACACCACAAATTATCTTTACTTTTCAATTCCAAAGTGCTAGTAATTTTGAGTGAATGAAATATCTCAAATAAAACATTATTAATGATTTTTAATGACCTGATAGAGTGTTTGAAATATAATTATAAAATTCTGTATGTTGACAGTTTTGTTGAATTTAATTAAGAATAGCTTGGGCTAAGCATATTGAAGAAAATGAAAATTAATATTTTAGAAATATAGGCAACTTTTTGGATTATCATTGACTATTGCGGATTAGCTACTTGTAGCTTATATGAATAATAATATCAATTCTCTATCAGTTATTATTTATCATGGACAGTAGCTACTGTATAAAAAAATTACACCTTAATTATATATGTATTTGCTTTAATTTGGTGCCAGAAGGATAATTGGACAGTGGTGACTTCTATAAATTACTTAGTTACTTCCTGCTGGGATTGATGCTCCCAAGATCATATATTCACAGAACCTTTACTATTAGGTAGCTAGTTTTCTTAAGAATAATTTCAATAATCTAAACTGCCACCGAAAAGAGTGGGTGATATTAGGACTGGGTCTGTAGAAACCCACATGAACGTAACTATCTATACCTATTGCGTAAGTAGAACCGGGGAGGGGGCGTGTCCGCGTGGTCCATGGTCTTTGGACTGGTCTGTGTTTTATACGGACCCATGCCAGGGCCTGTCACGCCATGGCCTGTCACGCCACGCATGGTTACAGTTGGTCCCCCGCGGACCATGCGTGGTTGCTTTACTCGGTCCCACCCTGCCACAAACGATCCCCTCCACGTGTCTGATTTGGACATTCGGTGAGCCAGATTTTTATTGAAAATGAGCGAAGGCAGTGAAGAATTGAAGCTTATAGAAAAGGCTTATGTCAAATTGACTCGGGGTGTATACCCTGAAGGAGCTACAAAGAACGAAAAGAGGGTGATAAGAAAGAAGGCTAATACATTGGATATTATTGATGGAGTATTGTACTACAAGAAGAAAGATGGAAAAAGAGTAAGTATTATTCAGCTACATTTTAAAGTAGAATTGTAACAAGCAAGTGTACAGACGGTGCATGTGAATCGTACACAAAGTAAAGTACTTGTCATATTTTTAGGTAAGATTTATTTTGGACCTAAAGGAGCGAGAACAAATAATTAAATCCTGTCATGCTGCACCAACATCTGGTCACCTTGGTAGCAAAAGGACTCTGGCTCGAGTTACTGAAAGATTCATGTGGCCTGGCGTGGCAAAACAAGTATATTCTGTGGTAAGTAGCACAAATGTAAATTAATACTGGCTATTTATTAGTAAAATTATGTGTACATTGAGACATGTGATGTATGTCAAAAAACGAACCGAAAAATCAGCACTGCTGCTCCAGAGCTTAGTCCAGTTCCTGTAGTGTCGCCTTGGCATCACATCGGTATTGATTTTATTGGGCCACTTGTTCCTTCTACTCGGGTAATAAGTACATACTTACAATAAGTGACTATTTTAGCAAGTATGTTCTGGCAATTCCGATGGAAGATAAGCTCGCTTCTGGAGTATCTGCTGCTCTCTTTAAGGTGAATTACCAGTCTTTTATTTTTACCAGTTTTATTTGTATACAATTTATCACAATAATAGGTATTTATGGTATTTGGAATACCAAGTGTTATCACGTCTGATCAGGGTGGAGAATTTCGAAATGGTCTGGATTATGAGCTGATGACATTATTGGGCATTGACCACCGACTGACAACCCCATATCATCCTCAGGTTAGATTTATCTGTAAACATTGTATACATTTTGTGCTGAAAATATTTGATACTAGTGGTGTGCTTGAGCACAACTTCAGTTAGGTTTCATAAAACTACATTATTGAAACTTCAAACACTTAAGTTACTAGAGCCTGCGTCGAGTCGAGTCGAGTTATTTCATGTACGTAGGGTAAACGGTTTCAGTGCCATAGTACCCACTTGCCGTGACTGATTAATTTATAAAGAAAACAAAACAACAGACATTTGTAAGGAATTAACATACATGAGTTTGAACCTAGCCCTATAGTAATTATCTGGGCTCAGCCAGACAAAGGAGATCTAAAGCAAGCTCAAGCAAGCCTATGGAACAATGAACTTGTGAACCACATTTTAATCATAATTCATTCACAAACCAAACATATCAACAGCACACTGTTCCATACTTAAGTCATTCATAATCTTTAATGATTGATCTAGTAACTCTACCTGAAACACTCAGTTAAAGTAGTGTTGCGGGCGATACGCTAGACTTCACGAGTCTTTCTACTGGTTAACTACACAGTGTCTCTGGCCCTGTTCTTACTGCAGCGCAGCCAGAACCTGGTCCACGGAAAGTGGCATTTCTAGCTGTGTTCTGTGGTGGTCCTTCGCACATCAAGCTGCCACTCTGCGAGTGGTAACGCTTCAGTAATACATTCTTACTGTTTTAGTAGTCAGAATAGCTATGTAAAGCCAGCTAATATATATTTGTTATTAAACATTTACTGTGATATTATTAAGTTAAGCAGTAACTCAAGTGCACAAAACATTCACACACACTTGTCCACTGGACATACAAACACAAGGCTCTCGTTCGTGGTCAGACTATTAGACAATGGCTGTCCAAGTAAGAGGCTACACTGTTGCAAACCATGACAAAAGTGCATTAGCTAACAACCGCCACTCATTCGAATAGAATATGAGCGGGGATAAGTTTGTACGTTTTAACTGCACCCGCAAAAAAGAATTCAAAGCAATTCAATTTCAGTGGAATTAGGCAAAGATTGATAAACCAAAAGATTCAATTTAGTGGAGAACGGGGATGGGGTCGTCCATCTAGCAAACACCAAAATGCGAGGGTCAAAGTTCAATATGACATATATGCGTACAGACATATATATATGCATTAACATCCCCGATTTTCTATTGTGTTACCCCTGATAGTGTCTCGCTCGCTTCTCTCAATCGCCAATTAATTCCTTCACGATAAAGTTAAACAATAATATCATGGAGTATTGATATAGGCTGTCACTTGAAGTCATGCAACCGTTCAATTTGACACCAAGTTAGTGATAGAATTGGAAAGTATGATAGAAGCGATTTTCCCCTTCTTTTTGCTTAGTTGAATGTAATCTTTTAAGATCTGCTTTTATCTTTTTACTTCGTTGGCTGTTCATCAGTAAATTTGGCACAGAACTTTATTTTCAGTAGCATTTATTCTTCATTTTAATAGAGCTTTTTGTAAGATACTCGTAATGTCATGTAATAGTTATAGAATATGGTTATAAAATATTTATTTTACTTATAAAATTGATTAATTTTACTCAAGGATACTGTACTTATTAATAGTTGTTGACCTATTAAAATATTATTTGATTTTTTTTTAGTCTTACTTTACTTGTCAATGCCATGCAATGCTCTCAAAGAAAAAAATCAAACACTCTGTTTTAATGACGTACTACATGGTGTAGCTTAACCCTTTCGTTCCCAATCCCGCTTTAAAGCGGGTGAAGACCGATTGACTTCTCCGAATTTTTAAAACTAGTTACTTTATAGCTAGAACCTTCAGATTGCATACACAGGTGCCCAATGCATTGGAGAAGCATCTAAAATAGCTTTCAGCCAGGACTGCTTCGACAGTACCTCACAGCAGTTGCGTTTATTTCTTCCTCGGCAAAAAAAAAAAAACATCGGTTCTCCGTCGAATTTTAAAAAAAGTTACCTTCTTCACAGCAGCTTCATTTATGGATCCAGTCATCTCCAGAGCTTTGTAGTAGCAGCAAAAAATTGCTTGAGCTCAGTAGCCTTCCATAACACATTGAAACAACCGCTTCTTTGCCGACCAAGACTTTGCGGTTTGACTTACTGTCTTCTCCATTTTTTTATAAAATCGCCAGTTCAACTGGGGACCTCCCTATTACGTACAGTCTTAGGTAATGCTTATTACATCATAGGATAAAAGTGAGCGTGTCGTGTGACCCCGGTAACTATGCAAAAAAAAATTTTTTTCAAAGTCATTTTTTGGAAGATGGCGTCTAGAAATTACAATGCGGTGCAAGTTTTAGACTTGCTTGATGCTGACTCTAGCGACTCAGGATCAAGCGGAGAGAAGGGAGACGACATCTAGGGCTATAGGAGGCCCTGTATCAGGGTTGGTGGACCAGACCCCGTCAACTCTGATACTGAAAATGAGAGTCAAGAAGATGATCGAGGTAAGCTTGTCTTTCTCTTGTCTTTCTCTTGAAAAATAGCAAGCTTCTGTTGTGGAAAGGACTTTTTTATAGCTATATTGAGATAGAGTAAGCTGTTTAGCTATAATATATATATTATATATTATTGAGTTTTGAGATTTGAAAGTGGCTTGTGGTTTTTTTAACAATTTCAAATTTTCAAAAAAATTTAAAAATTTTTTTACCACATATACTATAGTGCAACAAGGCATTCAGTTCCAACAATTCATACAATAAAGAATCATTTCTTATAATTTATACATTACATCAATAACACTTAAAATTCAGCAACATCCATAAATATTAAAATTATTAAAAAAAAAAAAAATTTATGGTTACCATGACAACCACTGGTTAATATTATTTCCATATAAGGCAATATATGTATTTCTAACTAGTCTTTCATACTTAGAATAAGAAATATAAAATAATTTTTTATCACTTTAATACAGGTCTTAAAACAATTTGTATTAATATTTTTTTAATGAAACACTATCAGTCTATAATAAAAAATGATTGATGAAAATTAATAACGAATATTTGACGGCTAAGTACTTTAACAATATTGGCACTTGGAATTTGAAAAGTGAACAAAAAATACTTTAATATATGTTCTTCAAGATGTATTAAACTAAAAAAAATTAAAAGGCAAAAAAAATTAATTATGAATTATATTATTATTATTGAAGTTCAGAAATTCTGCGGTGAGATTTAATATTTTTTTTGTACATTTTAACTTGCTTTTCAAGGTTTGTGCCACCAGGAATTCCTTCTAAATAAGCAAACATATAATGTCGAACTTTGCGATAATAGTTTTTTATATTTTCTGGATCAACTGAGTCCAAAGAAGGGATAATGGTATTTCTTAAACTCTGAATATTGTATTTACAATATGCTTTAGTATATCGTTTCGCTTGTGCCCAAACTCTCTCAATGGGGTTCAATTCACAGTGATATTTGGGTAGCATGTAAACTATATGTCCATGTTTCTCAGTTAAAATTCTCTCTATTCTTGATTTTTCATTTTGAAAGTCTGAAAAATTGCCTAAGACTTCTCTCATTTTATCGGCATTCATCCCAGTTGTATTCACCCCACGCTCTTCAAGTACCATTTTCAAACCCTTTGCTACTCCATTAGACATAATCATTTTTTGAATTTTTCCATCAAATACCCCATCTCTCATCTTTCTTTGTTTTCCTCCAGGTTTCACATTCATTTGATTTACATCCAGTGAATCATCAGCCATGGCCGCGTGGCAACTGCTGTGGTCAAAGATCCAGACAACACGCCATCCATTGGACTTGGGGTATTTTATATTTGCAATCTTCACTGCTCTCGCAACCTGCTCTACAAATTTGTCAGATGTCCAGTACCCCTCACGCGACTCACCATACTCAAGAAATTGTCTGGCATACATTCTGACATTGCTATCGGATACTTTTGCTATATCATATTCTTCCCGACTTAGACTTAAATATCCATTTCTTTCCTCAATAAAGTCAGAAACCATAATACCACTTCCCCTAGACTTAGGCCTCATAACTGCAGTTCCTTTTTCTCCCCAAAATGTAGTTTCATCATCATTACACTGGAAGGTCGATTCATCGTGGAAAATTATAACAGTTTTTTCTACTAAACTTGGTTGAGGATTTAAGTTAAATTGACAAAGTGCCTGTTTAGCTTCTTCTGTTGGAGCATTACTTTGATTAAGAAAACCTAAACCTATCATTTTTCTGAGAAATTTTTGGCGATACTCAACAACATCTTCTCGCTCATGTCCATCCACAAATGTCCCCTTCTTTTTTTTAGAACTTCAAATCCAAGTTGATGCAACCATTTTCGTGCTGTTTCTGTAGATATTCTTCGAGGAAAGCCAGGCTGTAATGTTTCATTCGGAAGGAAATCATCATTTATCCAAGTACAAAAGCTATAGATAGTTAAATTTGGTTTTCCTTTAACATTATTATTATTCCTGACATACTTTGTTACCTTTTTATTAAAGCTCTCATCACTCCAAAGTACACCGCTGCGCTGATATTTCCCTTGCTTACAATCAGGAAGTTCCCCGGTTTCTAAGAACTTAGTTTTCCATGCTCTAACAGATCTGTCGGACCGATTTA
>WLWD01002772.1_pt1 | contig 32756 bp, 13 predicted proteins | sample 6712731 | NCBI WGS metagenome assembly WLWD01 (sample SAMN12718690, study PRJNA576275) | sponge metagenome | isolation source: marine sponge | host: Mycale hentscheli | place: New Zealand: South Island, Marlborough, Capsize Point | collected 2014-11-01
AAAACGAAATTAAAAAGAAAAATTCATAGAAAAACTCTAGATAATAGCTATGTTTAGGAGCATCTTCTATATGTTCATTCTACTCTTTTGTAAAAATATATTTACATATGCTACAATAGTCTATGATGAAAAAGAGCCTTCTTCTGTGATCTTGAACCACTCTGGTGAAGAATGTGATTTTGAGGGACCTTCACTATTTTGTAGCAATCCCGCATTGGAATTTGATCTTCAGGTGTGTTACTTCTGTGCTAATGGAACTGCAAGTTGTGGCAATATCCCTAACAATGGAATGATATGTAGAAATGGGCATGTTTATATTCGTAGATGTTATTGTGCTACCTACAATGAACAGTCTAATTCCATAGAGTTTGGACACTGCCTTTATAACTGCCAGAAGAGAGATTCAGCACATATTATAGATATTGGATATACCAGACTACCACAAAATATTTCAGAATTGAATTCGTGGATGTGTGGATCACTAAATAGAGATAGCACTCTGTGTGGGAGATGTGCCAACACCTACTATCCTATGGCTTTCTCTTACAATATATCTTGTGTGAAATGTCAGCAGACATATTTGAATTATTTGGAGTTAGGACTTTACATATTTCTTCCTCTAACTGTTTATTGCATCATAATTATGATGTTCAATATAAGCATAATGTCATCTGTTATGCATGGATTTATATTCTTCTGCCAAATAATATCTGTTCCAGAAATGCTTAGAGCTATTGCATTAGCTAATGAAGATAATCGCAGTTTGCTGATAATGAAAATTTACAGCACATTTCTTACTCTCTGGAATTTAGATATTTTGCGAGGTGTTAGCCCTAACTTTTGTATACATGATGACTCTTGGAGAATTCTAATCCTAGATCTAGTTATTGGACTATACCCATTGATGTTAGTTATAGTAACACACTTCATTATTATACTCTATGATAAAAGATACAGAATTCTGGTGGTACTTTGGGAGCCATTTCGTAAGTTACTTCATTGTGTACATCGCTATTTCAAGATCAAAGCCTCACTCATTGACTCCTTTGCCACTGTTCTTGTTTTGTCTAACGTAAAATTTATGAGTGCATGCTTTGATGCTCTTGCTCTAGTGAGGGTATATGAGCTTTCTTCCTCGACTAACATGCCATATCAGTACAGAGCATTTTATGATGCTTCAACAGCACCATATTATGGGAAAACAAATATAATCCATACCATCTTGACACTTGTGCTATTCTTAGTGTTTTCAATATTTCCTATAGTTCTATTATTAGTTTATCCCTTCAGATGTTTCCAAAAGCTGTTAAATAAAATACCAGTGAGATGGCATGCCCTACATACTTTTGCGGATGCCTTCCAAGGCAACTACAAAGATGGATCCGATCATCTTACAAGGGACTTTCGCTGGTTTTCTTCTCTCTTTCTTATAGTACGAATAATCTATTTTGTAACATACGTAGAGACATTATCACCAGTATTCTTCATTTATGCCTCAATGATAACTACATTAATGGTTATGGCAATTATATTATTGAAACCTTTTAAAGAAGAGCGGGATAGCTTCATTAGTGCAGCATTTCTTACTCTACTCTCTCTGTGGTACACTGGAATAGCTGGAACAATATTGGAACTGGGTACCAGCTCTCATTTTGTCCTATTCTTCACTGTGTTGTGTTATGTAGTTACAATTTTGCCACTTATTCTCATTTCAATACTCTTTCTACAATGGATAAAGAATTTGTAAATATGCTAAAACATTATATAACAGAAAAGCATGTCCTACGTTTGTATCTAATTATTGTATGCATTTCAAACAGCATAGTATTTATTTTGAACTGTAATTGGATGTCTACCTTATTCATGTATACTCAATTATAATAAAATTCTTAGTTTTTAGTTCAATTACATTATAATTACACTAAATGCATTATCAATAAAGGGGTGGACAGCAGGATTGAGCAAATAGTTAGACTGAATATTAGGAGAAACCCAACGTAAGGAACTAAAATAAACATGCTGTATTACAGTACCAAGTAGTCATCATATGCTGGACTGACTATGAAGTCACTGGACTTACTTACCATTAGTGTGCAAGCACAGCACTACTTCATATGTGCTCATCATAATGTGGTCCTTTTTTAATGTTCAACTTTAAGCTTTTTGTGTAGAGTATGTGATAGTGAGGAATTCTAGTCAATTTCTAAAAGTCTTCTTCCTTCAAAACATGCATGTTTGTTCTTTTTCCAGTGACTGTTTTTTAACTTGGTGTTTGTGTATTTTTCTATATAGCATATGTAACATGTATAGTAAATGTTATGTAAATAATTATGTAATAGCAGTCTCAACCAGATTAAGAAAAATGGCATGTTAGCTACCGCAAATAATTACGTATTTTGGTTATCTCAGATCAAATTAATCATTCATCAGTTACAGTCGTGATCAAAGTCTTGCTTATAGCTCAACTCAGGATATAGCATTCAGGAGCAATTCTGTGATGTTGGGGTGGTACATTTAGCGCTTATTATATAATTGTACCAGACATGTAAATGTTGTATTATCGACTAGGACCTAGCACATGTTTGTATGCACTCTATTTAGTAGAGGATAACTCAATTTGTAGACTACTTTGACCTCAAGAAATAATTTGTTATTATGCCAAAAGTTCCAGCCCAAATCACCACACCCTGTAATCAAAAGTGATTACATTATATCTACTATACTATGAGGCTTTAGTGTCAGTTAGTTGTTGCATTAGCTATTACTGTAGTTTAAGTAGTAGTTGTTATAGAGAATTACTTTGTTGTATCATCACTAAGTAGTAGTGGTAGTTGCGAGTGAACGAGATAGAATTAGAGATAGAATTAGAGTTGAATAATTGAAAATCGTATATGTAACCATCAGATTCTTTAAGCCTATAAAATCCGGGTGCTCATGGAATGCTTTAACAGTTTAGAGCTATTTGTAGCTTGTTGTTGCTCTCGATTGCTTTGCAATGAACTATACCAAATTTCGAATTGATTCATTGTCTTGCGGTTACGAGGCCATTTAAAACCTCAGTTGTCAGTTGATCATGTGATGTGCTAACTGCAGTTTCATTGGCCACACAGGAATTATGTTGTCTGGTACAGATCGGTATACAGTGCTTCCAACTTAAAGAGTGGATTTTTTTAAACTACTGTATAGACCCTCACTACAGTCATTTAACATACACATACCTTTTCTTCATCATACCAATAATGTTTACAATAGTAAAACTGCCTGTTTAGAGAATGGAAAACGGAGAACAGAACTTTTCTCATTCACTCTAATACATTTTACGCCATTTTTTTGACGTCAAGATTTTGCGGTAGTTCGTCATTAAACGTAACTAGTTAACGAGCTAAAGGTCGAACGGTTATTTCCCCGAGCGGTAAGACGGGACTTTCCCTACTGCAATCGGCTGTATGGATTCTCATCGTTCTACTAGCAGCAGTAAACGAAGTCGAAATCAGTCAGAATTGTTGGCTGGTATATTACTAACTTGGAGCCAAGCCTATCCAAGAGGTCATCTTTTTCAAGAGCTGAAGAAAAGCTGAAGGAGTTTAATACTCCCCAAGGCTCCCAGCATTCGGTATTCTGACAACATCAGGGCGATGCAATTGGAGTCCTACGGGTTGTGCAGCTCCAGACGGAAGCTAAAACGCTGGCCGCGATAGGCAGTAACGCCGTAAAACTTGATACCTGCTAGGGCCTGAGATACAACCGTAGCTCAATCAGCCATACCCGTGCAACAATTAGCGGTAAACTGGCGCCCTTGCACAAATACGCATGCGCTGTTTTGTGACGTCGCGTTTACGTGTAATATAGGCCCACAATCCGCTGTAAACGTCATCATTTGATGACCCTTACCGTGCATACTTTTTTTTGGTGAAAAACAGCCACAACTCATTTAATTTTCAAGGTATAGCTACCAAAGTTATACATAATAATTTTAAGGCAATTTTACATCATGTGTCAAAATTTTAGAGATATAACTCAATAAATTCAAAAATCCTGGCTTAAACACTTTTTTCTTAAAATTTTAAATATTTCGAGATTCAAATTTCGTGTGCCCACAAAATTAGGCTCATATGAAACTTCAGGTATTAAAGTATCAGTATACCAAGTTATAGATAGAGATAAGGACAAATAATTTCTCTTTTTTCAGCTTAAACACTTCTAAATTCACTGTCTTGAAGCTCCCAGTTCCATCACCTATAACCACAAAAATAACCACAAACCCACAAAATTGTTTTGTCTGTATGTTAATATGACATTAATGTATAATAATACAAATTTTTAGCTTTCTATTACACATACTTGAGAAATTAAGCAGAATTAGCAACCTTAACCAAAAAGCTAAAAAATCCACTCTTTAAGCTGGAAGCACTGTATAGGTTTGACATGCGGACCCTTTTCTTCATGTAGTGATTTGGTAAAGGGTCAGGTTATGTCTACAAGCTTTTTACACTTGACCCCAGTTTCTTCTTATACCATAACAGACCTTATTTGTTAAGGCCCAAAATTGTGCTATCAATGCTTCTTTTCTTCAAGTCACTAAAATGCTGGGGCTAGAGTTTACCATGGTATTGAAGATCCTTTACCAGACTTAGTACAACAAAAATACTGTTATTTTTCAGTAGCCAAGTGGTTTTAGTTTGCCAGTCGTTTGAGAGTCAGAAAGGCTTGTAGCTACCACTGTGTAAGAAAGTATTTGCTAACTGAAATTTTATGACTTAACATGGACTTAGTTTTCTTGATATTGGATTTAAGATGCTATAAATGCTAAAGAGATAGCTTTTATATCTACCATTTTTGTTTCTTGAGCTTTATTGATACCTGATCAGGAATAGCAAAATAGATGCAAACCCACATACAAATAGTCGCATCATGGGAATGTTTGGTGGGAATGTTTGGACTATCGAAGTATTGGATTAGATTAGCGAGGTTCAGTTTAGTGAAGGTCTGCTATATTTTCCATTGACTTTTTTTAAACTATTTTCCTTGACCTTTGAAAAGTCAATGGTTGTGTGATTGTGATTTTTGTGTGTGTGTTGTATGTGTGTGGACATAATATCGGACACATTGGATGTATTTTTCATATAGATTCACGCCATTCTTGTCTTACAACCTCCGTATGTGTGTGTTTTATAAAGCTGCAGGTAATACATTATTAATGCTAAAATTGTAATATGTTCGTGTAAGCCTGGCTCTGCCATACGTGTTGTGTAAATCCACTAGTGATAATGGATTGCCCTCTGTAGCTGGGTTGTAAGGCCAGCTATGCGCAAAAATAGCTCAGTCAAACTTAACTAAAAACTATCTTTAGGAGAAAAAACAGAGAGATTGAAATGATGCAAGGTTCTAGTTTAAATAGTGGGAAGAGGCAAGGTGAGCATGAGTGGAGAATATACATATATGGAAAAGAAGGGTTTGCATGAACATGTGTGTATAACTGTTCCACAAATTAAATAAATCGCATAACGATACAGAATGAATAGAGGGTAGGATGACTGTTAATGGATCAATGTTTATTTAGCTGCAGGAGGAGGTGACTAGCAGGTGTGGTGTGAGCAGGGAAGTGTAGTGAATAGGTGAGAAGTGGGTAAAGTTTGTAAAGTAATGTGAGGCTTAAACATGCCGCCCGTCGAAAAGGGAGTTTCTTTTCTAAGGTTCTTGGGAGATGAGCCGAACAATCTTCGCTGTAGGTCTCTTGTAGGTCCCTGTCTTAGTCTTTATGGGCACAACTTGCACATGTCCATCTTTGCCAGGATAGATTCTGACTATTTTGCCCATGGGCCAGTGAGACTTGGATACTAATCCATCTTCCTTGATGAGTACGATGTCATCAACCTGCAGATTAGCAGTTGGAGTTCTCCACTTGTTGAAGCGCTGGAGTTGCTGGAGATATTCGGTTGACCATCTGCGCCAGAAGTGCTGACTAATGGCTTGTAGCAATGACCATCGTCGTAGGAGTGGCAGTTTCTTTGAGGTGAGGTCAATCTCAGGCAGAGCTTGAAGGTTTCGTCCAATCAAGAAATGACCTGGTGTGAGAACATTGATGCCGTCGTCAGACAAGAGGGCATAAATATCCTTCAGAATGTTGTTGGCCCCCACAAAGTTTGACCCGTTGTCGGACTGGAGGTGAGTAGGGCATCCTCTTCGAGCTCCTCTTCGAGCTACAAATCTTTTGAGAGCTGCAAGGAAAGCTTCGCCGGTCAAGTCGGATACCAGTTCTATGTGAACGGCTTTGGTGGAGAAACATACAAACAGACATGCATATGCTTTTAGATATACTGGCCGTCTAGTGTGACCTTTCTTGATGATGAAAGGTCCAGCAAAATCCATTCCAGTGTGGTTGAAGGGAGCAGATGGAGTGACTCTGGATGCAGGTAGTTGTCCCATCATTTGTTGCTGAGTAATTGCAGAGGTTTTGCGGCACGTTATGCAGCTCCTGCATGTGGTCCGAATTAGTCTCCTAGCACCAATGATGTGATAATTGGCTGCAGTAGCTGCCATGAGAAGTGTGGGTCCAGCGTGAAGTAGTGCTAAATGTTTGGTGGTGACGATTAGGCGAGTGAGAAGGTCCTTGCCACTGAGAATTATAGGATGACGTTGAGATGTGGCAAGGGCTGAGTTCTGGAGTCTGCCACCCATGAAGGATAAAAAAATTTTTTTTAAATTGGTTTTTCTTTTCTTTTCTTTTAAGTTTCTAGCTAGAAGCAATGTACTGGTCTGGTGATAGTGGAAGTGAATTTAGTTATTTACTTTTTTCGGGTTTGGATTATTTCTGTGTACCAAAATAGTGAGAGAAAATATCTGTAAAGAGCTCCCCATGTCTCAATAATGAAATGATGTATCCTCTTAAAGTTTTTCACTATTGAGTTTAGTTGATACCCACAAGTTTTAGCTAAATAAAGAAGTCCACCATCAAAATATGCTTTCTGTAGTCCTTCTTGAAAACAATACATGCCAGTCACCACGTGGGAATAAGCCAAGACAGATCATTTCCATAGTCTGCTTGGACTGTAGCAATCAAGCTATATGTTAATTGATCACCATCAAGCATTATCCACTGCTTTTTCTATTTATATGTTCAATTTTTGTGGTTGTTGAGTGTCTCTATGAATTAACTGTTGAATAGATTGATGAATTTTTGTGTTTAGAGTTTCACAAACATTATTTTGTTAATGGCTGCTGGAAGGAATTTGCTAGTTTTTGCTGCCTAATTGCACTGAGTAAGTAGTTCATTCACAGTAAAGGTCAAATCACTGCAATGACAATATTCTCTTTGGCATAGCAATGATATGCCATATGAGGTTCCGAGTTTGATTATATTATTTTATGATATTAATCACTTTCTTAATTCACCAAGTTTATTGCAGAACATTTCATATATATCAGGAAGTAAAAGGGCTTCTTGATGAAGCAATACTTCTCCAACATGAATTGCTATTAATGATATTGTGTATGTCATGAGTTCCTGGCTGTTTTCTGTGTTGCCAGTTCAAGCAATTGGAATTTCAGCTGAGAAATTAGAGTAACTAGGTCTGAATCTGTGCTTTAATTGGTTGCATGCTTGATGAAAACCAAGTGTGATTTGTAACATGTGTTACTAACTCAATCATGTCTGATACGGTTTGAACGAAGTCATGGTTGGTTGAAAGACCTTTTTGGATTATGGAAGGATTGGGATATTTTATTGCCTTTGATGTGTCATCTTATAGCATGTTTTTACAGTTGTGTTGAATTGGGTTTAGTAATCTGTACACTATCACATAATGATGTCCACAAAGGGAGAAGAATCCTCCATCTTGTTTTAATGTATAATCCACTAGTTTAGTTGTTTTTGAGGATACTTTCGTACAGTTAGGAACAACACATATCATTGTATTGCTATATTTCCTCCATCAGGTGTAAAATTTTCATTAATTTTGCCAGTGTCATCACAACATAATCAGTAGATACTGCAAGTGTCGGGTTGAATGTCAAGATCAGGTTCATACCATATTATGACCTAACAACTGCTCGTTCTTCCAAGACTTCGGATGCACGTACTTAGAAGATTTCCTTGCTTACACAACATGCAGGGATTACATGCTATATCTCCATGAATGGCAGAAGTCACTTGCTGTAACGGCTCTCCACTTACTCGTGTCTATATTTAAAATAAATTTTCTGATTGTTATGTCCATTTTTATTTGCTGTATCTTACCTTCTAGATACCAGTAAACCTAACAACAGAAGGAAGTGGTGAACTATTAGTGGCCAAAATACCACATGTGTCTGTGCGCTTGGCACTATATAGCTATAATCTAGCAGCTGAAGTTAAAGTGCATAGTGCTGCTGTGTTAAAAATGCATATATTTTTATGGCAGTCAGTTTCATGAAAATTTATTGCAGAACAATGTAAAATTAGCTAAAAAAATACCTAGCCCTTTCTAGATGGTTTGGCTATAGTTAGGAAGATGAAATACCTTTGAAAACTAATCTTCAGGAGCTGTTTGTGCAGATACTCTTACAGAAAGGGAAGTAGGATTGACTTTTCACAGAGCATTTTGGGACCATATTCAGTTAAATTTTGGTAATTATAGGTTTAAAGTTTATTCATATGCTTGTTTGTTTAAAATATTTATAAGTGTGAAATATTTTAAGAAATGTAAGCTTGATAGCATCACTACAAAAATGGAGGAGGTTAGGCTATAGTGGGTGGAAAAGGACATCAAATGTAAAAAAATACTTTGAGTGACACGCAGTACTAGCAGCAGCAGTGGTAGTAGTGATGATGATATGACAATAATAATAAAACAAGTAATTAAAAATAATGAATAGCAATGATAATATAATAATAAGGATAATGGAAATAAAAAAAGTCATAGAATAAGAATCGTTATAAGAATGAAGAAGAACGATAATTAAAAAAGAGTAATTACATTATTAAAAAAGAAGGGTAATTAAACAAAAAAGAAAAAGAAAAAAAAAGAGCAGGACCAAGTGAAGACAGCCAGAAGGAGGCACTCCCTCACCAACATATGAAGCAACCAACCAAAAAGAACAGCATGTACACGCAGTACACCCTTTGAAACTGAGTTCAGGACCAATCTTCAGGTCCAACAGTTGGCTTCACAGTTGAAAGTCAGCCTAGCTGTGTTCAGTTCGCTTGTTGGTTTCACGGTTGAACGTTAGCCCAAGCTGCCGCGTTCAGGTTGTGCACTTTCATTTGACGCTCTAGGTTGAAAATTTTGCATGTGTTCATGTTATATCTGTAGGTATGCTGATCAACAGATTCATGAGGACAACTTAGCCGGTCATGTTTAACACTAGTTTTCCAACACATAACATCTACTCGTACAGAAAAATGATGACGTATAGCTACATTATAACGATACATGAATCTTAGATGTGATAATACGCTGATATACATTGTATGGCAAAGAACACATGTGAAAACATAAGGTCATAAATTATATGCTGTTTTGGTTTCTATAGCCTTATACCAACAATCACTTACATCTTGAAATTGTTCACAACTTAAATTTTCTACATGAACTATACAATTCTGCAACGGGCCATAAATTTTTTCCTGAAAATTTAATACAAGCTCCCCTACCTAATATAAAAGCTATAAAAACTGTTGGTGGTTTGATCTGAACATGAAGCAACAGCCTACAATAAACACATTCAGGTTCATTTGATGATGGTATAATTTTCAAATTTATGCACCACCACGGTTTGTAGATTTGGATAGTAAGTTTGTTTTTCCTCTTCAAAATGTGTGCATGTAAAGCAGTATGTGCTGGAAACAAGTTTGGTGTCAGTAGACGATAGGAAATCTCTGACTTTGAAGGATCCTTGTTGAGAAGATTAATATCGCTTTTACACCGCTATTTGAAGATTAAAACGTCCACTATCAACTCATTTGCCACTATTCTTGTTGGCATGCTCTCCACACATTTGTGGACGTCTTTCGGATTTGATCATGGAACTAAAGACTATCGATTGTTTTCAGCTCTCTTCCTAATCGTTCGGATATTCTATTTTGCAATATATGGAGTGACATTGTCAACAGTATTCTTCATATATGCTGCAATGGTGTCAGTGGTGGTAGCTATATTACTGATAATACTTCAGCCATTTAAAAGAGAGAAGGATAGCTATATTAACACAACATTTCTTATGTTACTCTCTCTGTGGTACACTGGAATTGTTGGGATAATTCTAGCACAAAGTACAAGCTCTCAATTTGTTCCATTCCTCACAGGCTTTTGTTATGCAGTTACTATTCTACCAGTTATTTTTACTTCATTATTAGTAGCACACTGGATCTACAGTCACAACGTTCTCAATAAGACTTAGTTAGACTTACATTATTTAATTTTTTCGTACACATACTTATATTTTTGTGCTTGTTTTGTTGAACTTTAGAATACACTTTCAGAAATACTAAAAGTTACTCATAACACATTAATACTGCAGGCTGAATGTGTTAGACTAAAAATACACATTAATCTCACCAAGGTTACGGTACAACTTTGCTGGAGTTTTCAAAAATATTAACATGATGTTCTGCTGTTGACAGCTAGTTGTCAAAATATTGACATAGCTGAATGTGTTAGACTAAAAATACACATTAATCTCACCAAGGTTACGGTACAACTTTGCTGGAGCTTTCAAAAATATTAACATGATGTTCTGCTGTTGACAGCTAGTTGTCAAAATATTGACATAGCTGCTCCAGAGCATTTTAAGATAACATTAGCTGGTGTTACATCAACAGAACTACACCATAACATTCTCGAGAAAACTTGGGAAATAAAAGAACACAGATACTCAAACATAGATGTAATTCTTGGCATAGGTTCTACTCAAGTATTATTTTAGATAATCATAAGCTAGAATTGACTGGTATTAATAATCTACACGACAATGCATTGAGTATGTATAATATCTATTGGTTATTAAGATTATATATACATGAATAAGATGAAATTTAGTAGTCTTTCTTATACAAATTCTTAGTAAATAATGATGGGATAGTAGAGACTTTAAGATATTTTCGACCCTAAATATAATAGAATAATCCAATATTGAAACTTTAGACAAGTGTTACACATAGCTAGTTGATGAGAAACCTAGTATTGCTAATGTAGCAAAGTGAAAACAAAAATTTGAAGCACAAAGTAAACAATAAATTTATTTTTAGCTCATTCTATTTTTATACTACCCTTATAAAAGCACTAGTTTTCAGCCTTAATTTTACAGTAGGCTTGTGGATAGAAGCGACAAAACGAAATTAAAAAGAAAAATTCATAGAATAACTCTAGATATAAATAGCTATGATTAGGAGCATATTCTATAATATGTTCATTCTACTCTTTTGTATAAATATATTTACATATGCTACAAGAGTCTATGATGAAAAAGAGCCTTCTTCTGTGATTTTGAACCACTCTAGTGAAGAATGTGATTTTGAGGGACCTTCACTATTTTGTAGCAATCCCGCATTGGAATTTGATCTTCAGGTGTGTTACTTCTGTGCTAATGGAACTGCAAGTTGTGGCAATATCCCTAACAATGGAATGATATGTAGAAATGGGCATGTTTATATTCGTGAATGTTATTGTGCTACTTACAATGAACAGTCTAATTCAACAGAGTTTGGACACTGTCTTTATAACTGCTGGAAGAAAAATTCAGCACATATTATAGATAATATTATTGGATATTCCAGACTACCACAAAATATTTCAGAATTGAATTCGTGGATGTGTCGATCATTACATAGAGATAGCACTCTGTGTGGGAGATGTGCCAGCACCTACTATCCTATGGCGTTCTCTTACAATGTATCTTGTGTGAAATGTCAGCAGACATATTTGAATTATTTGGAGTTAGGACTTTACATATTTCTTCCTCTAACTGTTTATTGCATCATAATTATGATGTTCAATATAAGCATAATGTCATCTGTTATGCATGGATTTATATTCTTCTGCCAAATAATATCTGTTCCAGCAATGCTTAGAGCTATTGCATTAGCTAATGAAGGTAATCGCAGTTTACTGATAATTAAAATTTACAGCACATTTTTTACTCTCTGGAATTTAGATATTTTGCGAGGTGTTAGCCCTAACTTTTGTATACATGATGACTTTTGGAGAATTCTAATGCTAGATCTAGTTATTGGACTATACCCATTGATGTTAGTTATAGTAACACACTTCATTATTATACTCTATGATAAAAGATATAGAATTCTGGTGGTACCTTGGGAGCCATTTCGTAAGTTACTTCATTGTGTACATCGCTATTTCAAGATCAAAACCTCACTCATTGACTCCTTTGCCACTGTTCTTGTTTTGTCTAACGTAAAATTTATGAGTGCATACTTTGATGCTCTTGCTCTAGTGAGGGTATATGAGCTTTCTTCCTCGACTAACATGCCATATCAATACAGAGCATTTTATGATGCTTCAACAGCACCATATTATGGGAAAACAAATATAATCCATACCATATTGACACTGGTGCTATTCTTAGTGTTTTCAATATTTCCTATAGTTCTATTATTAGTTTATCCCTTCAGATGTTTCCAAAAGCTGTTAAATAAAATACCAGTGAGATGGCATGCCCTACACACTTTTGCGGATGCCTTCCAAGGCAACTACAAAGATGGATCCGATCATCTTACAAGAGACTTTCGCTGGTTTTCTTCTCTATTTCTTATAGTACGAATAATCTATTTTGTAACATACGTAGAGACATTATCACCAGTATTCTTCATTTATGCCTCAATGATAACTACATTAATGGTTATGGCAATTATATTATTGAAACCTTTTAAAGAAGAGCGGGATAGCTTCATTAGTGCAGCATTTCTTACTCTACTCTCTCTGTGGTACACTGGAATAGCTGGAACAATATTGGAACTGGGTACCAGCTCTCATTTTGTCCTATTCTTCACTGTGTTGTGTTATGTAGTTACAATTTTGCCACTTATTCTCATTTCAATACTCTTTCTACAATGGATAAAGAATTTGTAAATATGCTAAAACATTATATAACAGAAAAGCATGTCCTACGTTTGTATCTAATTATTGTATGCATTTCAAACAGCATAGTATTTATTTTGAACTGTAATTGGATGTCTACCTTATTCATGTATACTCAATTATAATAAAATTCTTAGTTTTTAGTTCAATTACATTATAATTACACTAAATGCATTATCAATAAAGGGGTGGACAGCAGGATTGAGCAAATAGTTAGACTGAATATTAGGAGAAACCCAACGTAAGGAACTAAAATAAACATGCTGTATTACAGTACCAAGTAGTCATCATATGCTGGACTGACTATGAAGTCACTGGACTTACTTACCATTAGTGTGCAAGCACAGCACTACTTCATATGTGCTCATCATAATGTGGTCTTTTTTTAATGTGTGTGATACATCTGGCATTTTCTCCATAATCCATTTACTTGCTAGATCTTTCCTATAATTTAAATTACAATGTATGCCGTTCTAATGTGGGCTGAATCCTAACTACTTAAAAAGCACACATATAAAGTAGCCAAATAGTGAGTGAAGAAAATAAACAATCTTAAACATTCCTTAACAAAATATAGAATTTGTATAAATGTAGACCATGACCAGATTTTTTTCTTGCTGTAATATTGGTTCAGGAGTAACCAAATTATAAATTAACTAGTGGTGCGCTCGAATAGCGCAAATGCATGGCGAGCGAGTAAATATATGAGTATAGGTAAAGATGATTTGTGAAGGAAATCGCTAAATAATAGCAATGATTAGGCATGAAGAGTTAACAATAACAGAATTACCTGAATAAACTTCGAACGCAGTGGCAAAGAAGCGCAGCTTGACAATTTGCCATTCAGTCTTTCGCCAAGAAGAGAGTAGCTATAAACTTTTTGGTTGAAACAAAGTTGATTCTCCGTGCTCGTTAATTGAAAAATACCGGAACTGTAAACGCTTTACCTAACTTACGTAATTAGAAGCGCGGGCGAAATTTTTTGACGTACGCATACATACCTACATATATATATATATATGTGACCAGCTATGAGAAAACCAACCACTTGTGAAAAAAATTGAAAATTGAGATTTTAGTCTTAAACAAGAGAGAATTTTATGCTGAGCGCGGTGATACCTCATTTTGAACATTCCGTTGCTCACGGGAGAAGATACGGCCTAAAACGCTTCGAGGTGTTTTGATATACCGTCCAACGATATATTGAGTTTTAACGCCGCAATTGAAAATTGGAGCCGTCCGCATACGGTCCGTGTTACTACAGCTCAGCATTTTTGCCGGTAAATTATTGACACGTGGAGTTTGTTTGCATAGCTAGCTACCATGGAGGAGAACGAGTACACAGCGGTGTTCTAGGTAAGCAGAAGGGTTTATAAATGTAAGAGAGTAAAAGTTTGTCCTGTATGGCTATAAGCTCTACCTTACTTCCTATTCGAGTCGGAAATATCAGCCTAGCACACAGCGATCAGGTCGAGAATACCTTCAGTCCCAGCATTCACAAGGTCGCTGTCCATTCCCAAAAAAAATAAGAGCTCTTATCTTTCAGTCAATGTCAAGTTCTGCATGCCGGGCGCAGGAGTTTCTATAGTAACCAGCGGGAATTATTCCACAGGACTCCGTACACGGACTCGCGGTAAATAGAGTCAGTTTTTGCTTTTTTTAGTTTTGTGCCTTAAAAGTCCGTCCAATTGAACTAAAATTTGGTAGATAGATAGATCCAAGGCATTTGTTTAAGAAAATGAAAGGAAAAAAAATCGGAAAAAATCGGACTTTTTGACTTTCAGTACCCGCACGCAATTTTGAATTAATTTTACAAGTGGTCGGTTTTCTCATAGCGGGTCACATATATCTGAAATCTCAATTGAACACGACTGATAGTCAGCTTCGCTCGCTTCGCTCGCTCGCTGAACTAGCATTATAACTAGTTTGACAGTGACTGCTATAAATATGTCATTTGTTGTACATGTTACATTCTTCTGTAAACAGTCAGTGGTCAACTTTAAGCTTTTTGTGTAGAGTATGTGATAGTGAGGAATTCTAGTCAATTTCTAAAAGTCTTCTTCCTTCAAAACATGCATGTTTGTTCTTTTTCCAGTGACTGTTTTTTACCTGTATTTTTCTAAAGTAGTTAGTTATAAGCTTTATCTATGGACACAACAGCATTATCAAAATGTTTACTTTGTTCCTAGTTTTGCTTTCAATTTAGTTAGCTTGATGTGACTATCCCAACATCATCCCTGCAGTGGTTGTTGACATCCAATGGTTAAGTGATGTTCATCTTGCTAGTTGATTTATGACTTAAATCATCGACCCAGTAGTATACACGCCTGCTCCCAGAATTACCCGAAGCGAAACGTCATAAACCCACTTCAACAATGAGAGGTTATATCCAGAATAGTTATCTTATATCTGTCATATTTTTGAAAACGAGACAAACAAATAGCTGCTCCAATAAATATATTCCCCTCAGCATTTATAACTTGGCTAAACTTAATAAATGAATATATAAGGTAGCTCATTATAATAGTCATATAAATACATACTGTCTTTATAGCACTGTTGTACATTTTGTCAAAAAATTAGTTGATTTATTACCAGTTACAATAAATATCTTTACAATACCTTCAGAAAACGATGTTGTCAGAATGCATGCATTGATATAGATATTGTAATAGCCCACAAATAACAATAGGCTAACAAAGATATACAGATGAGTATTAGCACACTGACTCTGCCAGCTAAGCGAACCCCAACTCAACTAACAATCTCTACAAGCAAATGATCTGACTACACTAAATAAATTTAATTAAAATAGTGACTAGTAGACAGATGACTGTCAGATAGCAGAGTCATAGAACCATACAGAATCAGTTAGTATGCATTAACAAAACTCAAAATCTCAAAACTGACAAAAACTGAAAGAACTGAACAGGAAAGACCAAAAAAGATAAGTTATAAGCATGAGCATGATGAATGTTTATAGAGAGCAAGGGAAAAGTAAAGTAAGTAGAGCACTTTCCAAGATTATAGGGTAGCTACAAAATAATGAAGGTCCTTCAATATTACATCGTTGAAAAGAATTATTCATAGTCACAGTTGATGACTCTAATGTGCCACACTATAACCATTTCCCAAAAAAAACTATAAGAAACATTTTATAACATAAGTTCTTAACCATAGCTAGCAATTTAAAGCTAGGACTGGAACTAATCAGTTAATTAAAGATAATGAAGCTAGCTAAACCTTATTATAGTAAAAGTGTTTTTGTTATATGTTTTTGTTTCATTTGTTTACTTTGGATAATTAGTGTTTAGGTTTATGTCTAGTTTATGTAAAAACAATTTCCAGTTGAACATAATAAATGTGTATTACTTTGTATAATACGGGGTATATAGATAGACTCAACTTATTACAGAGTCAGTGTGCTACGTTAAGATGTTTCGGAGCAGTTTAGTTTATAGTCACGAGCCAGAGGCAAGTTAAAAGTAAAGCCTGAGATTTGATTGGCGACATTTTACACAGGATACATTATTAGAGAAAGCCATTGTGGATAGTACATGTCCCTATGTTGCTAAACCATATCTGACAAGTGTATTACATGGCTTATCCTATGCTAGATATCTTCACTGCAGAACTAGAGTTGCTAACTCAGCTGGCGCCCTCAAAGCTCTTGACCGAGCATTTCTAACATTTTGTCTCTCTTTCGCAGAATTTGTTTCCCTGGGCATCACTACTTCGTACGGCGGGTAAACAAAACAAAATGTTGCTAAGGAGGTTACCCGGCCCGCGCAAGCGCGTAGGAGAAAAGGTACACACGTACGCCCACGCAAGAACAAAAACAATTTCTAGACCTAAATGTATATGTCCCGAACTCATTAGAGAGTCAGCTCGGCTCGCTTCGCTCGCTTCGCTGAACTAGTGATGCGCTCTAATAGCACAAAATAGCGAAGCGAGCGATGCATGTTCCCTGTAATTGCAGCTATTCCATGCATGCTTGGTGTGGCTAGGAACATTTAATGGCTTTTCAAAAAGAACGATTCTTTACTTTGCTACCTGTTTCTGTTTCGTTTTAGCTCTCTTCCTACTTGCCCTGTCTTTTTCATTTCTTATCTCTCTCCTTATTAATTTTTCTTCTGGAGTTTCTAACGCCCTCAAAGCTCTTGACCGAGCGTTTCTAACGTTTTGTCTCTATTTCGCCGAATTTGTTTCACTGGGCATCGCTACTTCGTACGGCGGGTAAACAAAACAAAATGTTGCTAAGAAGGTTACCCGGCCCGCGCAAGCGCGTAGGAGAAAAGGTGCACACGTACGCCCACGCAAGAACAAAAACAATTTCTAGACCTAACTAGTGATGTGCTTGAGCACAAATGGCGAGCGAGCCTAAAGACTATACTATTTTTATATGAATGATTTTGACTACTAACACTGAAGCTACTGAAAATAAGGTCCAGTTTTTAAATTTAGCATACACGGTAAAGGGAAGTTTCAGTGCCATAGTAACAACTCTCTGCAACTGCTTGAATTGAAGGAAAAAAAACAACAACAAAACGATACACGTTATTTAAAAGTTTTCTTTGTAATATTCTTTAGCTAAGTAGTGGTTGTAACACACAATGCTTTGACACAACTGGACATGCACCTACACAGACTTACCTTCGCAGCAGTATAGTGGACAATGTATTTTCAAGTAAATACTGTTGCGCACGGCTTATAACCATGACAAAGAGCGCATTGACTTACCACCGCCACTAACTCGAATAGAAATGGAAGTCCCTTAAGTTTTCAAGTTTGAACAGCACCCGCAAAAGAATTCAAAACGGTAAACAATTCAATTTCTAGGGTGATAGGGGTACTGATCGATAAACCTGAGGATTCTGTTTAGTGCAATTTGGGACGGGGTCAAACGCCGAGCAAACACAAAAATACGGAGGGTCAAAGTACAAAATGACATACGTACGTCCATATATATAAATAAATAAATAAACTAGTGATGTGCTTGAGCACAAATGGCGAGCTAGCCTAAAGACTATACTATTTTTATATGAATGATTTAACACTGAAGCTAGTGAAAATAAGGTCCAGTTTTTTAATTTCGCATACAAGGTAAAGGGATTTCAGTGCCATAGTAACAACTCTCTGCAACTGCTTGAATTGAAGGAAAAAAACAACAACTAAACAATACACGTTATTTAAAAGTTTTCTTTGTGATATTCTTTAGCTAAGTAGTGGTTGTAACACACAATGCTATGACACAACTGGACATGCACCTACACAGACTTACCTTCGCAGTAGTCTAGTGGACAATGTATTTTCAAGTAAATACTGTTGCGCACGGCTTATAACCATGACAAAGAGCGCATTGACTTACCATCGCCACTAACTCGAATAGAAATGGAAGTCCCTTAAGTTTTCAAGTTTGAACTGCACCCGCAAAATAATTCAAAACGGTAAACAATTCAATTTCTAGGGTGATACGGGTACTGATCGATAAACCAGAGGATTCTGTTTAGTGCAATTTGGGACGGGGTCGACAACCGAACTAACACAAAAACGCGAGGGTCAAAGTACAAAAATGCCTTACGTACGTCCATACATATATACAAATAAATAAATAACTAGTGGTGTGCTTGAGCACAAATGGCGAGCGAGCCTGATGTTAGGTAACATAAAACTAAGTATTGTTACTATGATAGCAGTTATGACCTTTCATTTCAGCAAACAAATACAAAATCACTCTCTTAACTGATTAATTGTAACTTTTGTAGTATCAAACATCAACCATTCTGATAATCTCAATCACCAGTAACTCTTGAACAAGCTCTCAGCTACGATAAAACATAAACCAGTGTTATTTGTAATTTTAGCCAAGAAATATGGAATTACTACTTACATCATTCTTGAGTATTGATAACTTCTGTAGTATCAAATTGAAGTTACTTTGACCATCTGAATTACCTTGAATTCTTGACAACAAGCTCTCACCTACAAAAACAAAAGACAATAAATTTTAGCACACAAATACAAACTTACTTTCTTACCTCATTTTCTTGAGCAGTGGTAACTTTTGTAGTACCAAATTTGAGCCAATCTGACTATTTGAATTTACCAGTCACTGTTGACTAGCTCTTAGCTACAAAAAAGAAAGGCCAGAGTTAATTTTGCATATTTAGCTAACAAATATGGAATTGCGTACTCATCTCAGCTTCCCTCGAGAAGTAGTAGCTTCCATAGCATTAATACTACGGCATTCTGACTACCAACGGCTCTTGACAACCAACAACCGGCACTCCGTATCCCCCCATAAAACGGCGAAGTTTTGAAATTAAGTCTGGAAAAGGGTCTTCAATGCCATAGTAACCTGTCGAATCAACTTTTTGTGTCTTGAAAACAAGCGTTTTAGCAGGAATTTTCTCATACTTTGGAGCTTAAGTATAAAGTAAGGTTTGCTTAATGCTGTAGTATCAGAATAAACTGGAGTCAAGCCTAAATAGCCGTGTTTTTAGGAGAAAAAAGTTCCCCGCGCGCGCGTTTAAAGAGCATACGTACCATCCATACATACATACATATATATATATATAACATATACCCGATTTTGCATTATCCACCCCTAATACTGTCTCGCTCGCTTCGCTCGCTCGCCAATAAACATCCCCGATTTTCGATTGTGTTACCCCTGTAAGTGTCTCGCTCGCTACGCTCGCTCGCCAACTAGTGATGTGCTTGAGCACAAATGGCGAGCGAGCCTAAAGACTATACTATTTTTATATGAATGATTTTGACTACTAACACTGAAGCTACTGAAAATAAGGTCCATTTTTTAAATTTAGCATACAGGGTAAAGGGATTTCAGTGCCATAGTAACAACTCTCTGCAACAGCTTGGAAGGAAAACAACAACAACAAAACAATACACGTTATTTAAAAGTTTTCTTTGTGAAATTCTTTAGCTAAGTAGTGGTTGTAACACACAATGCTTTGACACAACTGGACATGCACCTACACAGACTTACCTTCGCAGTAGTCTAGTGGACAATGTATTTTCAAGTAAATACTGTTGCGCAGGCTTATAACCATGACAAAGAGCGCATTGACTTACCACCGCCACTAACTCGAATAGAAATGGAAGTCACTTAAGTTTTCAAGTTTTAACTGCACCCGCAAAAAAATTTAAAACGGTAAACAATTAAATTTCTAGGGTGATACGGGTACTGATCGATAAACCGGAGGATTCTGTTTAGTGCAATTTGGGACGGGGTCGACCACATAAACACAAAAACGCGAGGGTCAAAGTACAAAATGACATACGTACGTCCATATAAATAATAGTTAGACACTACCACTAAGGGCACTACTGTGTTTAGGGTCCCGAAGGCCTCAGGCTGTGGCGTCCCAAGCGTAGCGAGGGCGCTACTAATGGGGCCTGAGGGACCCTAAACACAGTAGCGCCCGATGGTGCGCAGTGCCTAACTAATTTAGAACATAGCAACCACTAACCTGTTTCCAATGCCCTGAGAGGCAGGGCACTACATATAGTAGCCCTCTGTCAGGGCACTACATATAGTGCCCTCGTCTGAGGAACTACGCGATTCAGAGCCCCGCTACGTAATACAAAAACTACAGCAGCTATGTTCTAAATAAATAAATAAATAAACATCCCCGATTTTCGATTGTGTTACCCCTGTAAGTGTCTCGCTCGCTTCGCTGAAAATATATATATAATATATCGCGAACTCATTAGAGAATCAGCTCCGCTCGCTTAGCTCGCTTCGCTGAAATATATATATATCGCGGACTCATTAGAGAGTCAGCTCCGCTCGCTTTGCTCGCTTCGCTGAATGGCTTATGTATGAATGTGATAAGATGAAAAATACATAAGCCATAATTTCTACAATAATTCAGCGAAGCGAGTTCTGTCAATGTACTTTCCTACACATCGTGTAATAAGATAAGATGTAATACAATCATGCTACATGTTAAAAGGTAAATTGTAATAAGATAAGATATAAAGCAATCATGCAACAGTGGCAGCAGGTGAGGTGGCTTTTGAAGCAGAATATAGGATGTGAGTGTAATATGCTGATCTGTCAGTCACTCATTCCTTCACACCAGTGGCAGTAGAGACCAGTGGAGTATTCAGCCCCAAGACCAGGAAATTCTTAAAGAAGTTGGGCAGGAGAGTCAGGAGAGAGATCAGGGAGGAGAAGGCACTTCCTTCCTCTACCAAAAAATTTCAGTGGCCGTTCAATGTGGGAATACCATTTCTAATTTAGGTGGGCACCCTAATCAACTAGAATTAGACTATGTATGTTGTTATTATTATTATTTAATTAATTATTCTTATATTATTTGTAATTGTATGATCTTTGTCTTGCCAGCACTACATTTTTATTGCATTGTTTAGATTTTACATTTTTCTTCTTCATCTAACAAAATTGTTGTTCTTGTTATATGAAAACTAATAAAAAACACAACATAAATAATAATGATAATAATAATAATAATAATAATAATAATAATAATAATAATAATAATAATAATAATAATAATAATAATAATAATAATTATATATAGTGATGATGAAGATTGTAACACATGTTTAATAATAATCAATGACAAGAGATACAGAATAGTGATTGTACCTTGGAAGCCATTTCGTAAGTTACTTCACTTTGTATATCGCTTTTTCAAGATCAAAACCTCACTCATTGACTCTTTCGCCACTGTTCTTGTTTTGTCAAATGTAAAATTTATGAGTGCATGCTTTCTCTGGTGAAGGTATATTATGAGCTTTCTTCCTCGACTCACATATCTTATCATTACAGAGCATTTTATGTTGCCGCAAAAAAACACTGTATCTTGAATATACAAACACATCTCATTATGGTCTTGACACTTGTGCTATTCTTAGCTTTTTCAATAATATTTCCAATACTTCTATTATTTGAGTATCCTTTCCAACATTTCCAAAAGCTGCTGTTAAATAAAATACCAGTGAGATGGCATGCCTTACATACTTTTGCGGATGTCCAAGGCAGCTACAAAGATGGATCTGATCATGTGACCGGAGACTTTCGATGGTTTTCTTGTCTGTTTCTAATTGCTCGAATTTTTTGAGACATTATCACCATTATTTTTCATTTATGCTGCAATGGTGTCGATAGTGATGGCTATGTTAGTAATTATATTGGATCCTTTTAAAAGAGAACGGGAAGCCTCAATTAATGTAGCATATCTTACTCTGCTCTCACTGTGGTACACTAGATTAGCTGGAACAGTACTGGCACTTAATAGAAACTCTAGTTTTGTACATTTTTTCACTGTGTTGTGCTATGCAGTCACTGTACTACCACTCATCTTAATTTCAATACTTCTGCTACAATGGATCAAGAAACAGAAAATCTATAAAACTTGTTGAGCAAAAATGTATGTTCAATTATCATTGTGTGTATTCAAACATAATAGCTAGTTTTGATTTTAGACTGTGAATAAATGTCTATATTTTGAATATAGAGTACCACAAATTGAAAATCCTTTGATATATTTTGATAACATCCAAAATACACTCAGCAGGTGTGTTTTGAAAGGCATGTGTTGACTCGTTACATGTATTTCCACTATTTGATAAAGATTCTTAAGTTACAGACACATTATAAAGCTTATTAAACAATATTTAATGCCCATCCTGTTGGATTTATCAAGTACTTAGTTACTGCTTTTTTGTTTAACTTGAAATCATCTACTGCGTGGTGGATACCTGCTCACAATAGTTGCAGTGACCAACAAGCACTATAATCTTAAGAAGAGAATTAAAAAGTAATTTATTGTAAACTTTCACATAATTGTTATTGGACTTCTGACAAGCAAACAGATAACTTATATAGCAATATGTAACATGTATAGTAAATGTTATGTAAATAATTGTATACAGCAGTCTCAACCAGATTAAGAAAAATGGCATGTAGCTACCGCAAATAATGACGTATTTTGGTTATCTCAGATCAAATTAATCATTCACCAGTTATAGTCGTGATCAAAGTCTTTCTATAGCTCAACTCAGGATATAGCTAGCATTCAGGAGCAATTCTACGATGTTGTTTATGCACTTAATTTAGTGGAGGATAACTCAATTTGTAGACTACTTTGACCTCAAGAAATAAGTTGTGTTATGTGCTGTGGAGATGCCCCCAGCCATAATAACACCCTGTTTAATCGTGATTTTTACATTATATGCTAAAGGTCTTAAATAACTAATTAGTGACTGTTGCGAGCACCCACATGCTTATTATGTTTCCATCAGCACTGCCATCTTTTTAACTAACAAAAATACAAAATTCATTTTTTAAATTTTTATTACTATTAATAGCAGTTAGAAACTAATAACAATGTTTGTGTCACAACTTCACCAATGACTTCGGCATTATACACAGCAAAAACACACAGAACTATCCAGCAAGTGGAGGACTCAGAATCCCAACGTCGTCTGATGGACATGCACTACACAGCAGAGAATCACAGAGGACTTTGTAGTGAAGACCCACTAGTGGGTGTAGATAAAGTCGGAGTTCCTGGAACAAGAATGAAGAGGACTTCGGCAAGAAGTCGAAACGTTGGGTTACTATTGGCTGTTAAAAAGAGGAAAAGTTGCTATTATTATAATTATTTCAGCCAAGAATGACTGCATAAGGAACCTGTCCATCGTGGATCAATAGGAAATTTCATATATATATAGTTGAAGAGTTGAGACGGGGTTCATAAATCCCTGCTCACTCTCCCACTGCCTGAATTCTCCGAAAATTAGCTATCCCGTTAGCGCAACTTAATGGAATAACATTGCTACAAGGACAGTTATATTAAATTTCTTCTTTCTCCCCCCTCTCTCTCTCTCTCTTTGCCAGGCTATTAGCCACACACCAACATTTCTGTACATAATCACATGTCAATGTAGTCCAAAAAAATTGTTATTCAAATAAGAGTGTAATAATCTCCTGGAGTAGTTGTTGTTGTAGTAGTATAATGAGGTATGTTAGTATGTTTCACAAAACCTTCCTACCTAGTCTATGGGCACTCCCTCTTCCCTATCCAATAGTCTAGATCATTCCAACTCAACCAACTCAAAAAAGAAACAAACAAGCTGACACATAAACACATGACCACATAGGAATAACATGCAGTTACATTTACAGTTGATTTTTAGATATCAATTATACATGTAGTTGATTTTACGATAGAAAACGTTGGCCTCTGCGCTCATGCAGTTCGTCGAGTTCGTTCAACATAAGTAAAGTCTGCGCGCGGCCCGGTAAACGCTTGTTGCTAAGCAACTCCGCCCCGCCAGGTATTGAGCGTCAGACTTGTGCTAGCTAACAGCTGTTGTGCTCTTTCTGGTTTTCTTGAGCTCCTTTACTGGTCAAAATGGTTGGAGAAGGTATATTTATACCAGTACTCAATTGGGGTGGGTGGCCAGAGAAGCGTATGTTCTAGCTATGTCCACCGAAGTTGAAAGTCAGGCTGTACTTACTGTCAACACACACTAAAATGGTTTGTAACTAACACTAGTTGTATAACTTAATATCTAACTTTGGTAGTGAGCTAGTTACTTAGTAAAGGATGGTAGTAGGTAGAAATAACAGTAGCTAACTAAATTTGTCTACCTAGCTATCGGATATGTTGTGTAGTTAGTTGTTGCATTAGCTTATTACTGTAGTTTAAGGAGTAGTTGTTATAGAGAATTACTTTGTTGTATCAATAAGTAGTAGTGGTAGTTGCGAGTGAACAAGATAGAATTAGAGTTGAATAATTGAAAATCGTATATATTATTTATATATGTAACCATCAGATTCTTTTCCAAACCGCTACATGGGCAAGGGTCTGGTACCAAGCCTATAAATCCGGGTGCTCATGGAATACTTTTAAGAATATAAATGCTAAAGATAGCTTTTATATCTACCATTTTTGTTCCTTGAGCTTTATTGATACCCAGATGCAAACCCACATGCATATACTAGCTAGCTATTACAATATAAATAGTGTGTGTGTGTGTGTGTGTGTGGACATAATATTGGACACATTGGATGTATTTTTCATATAGATTCACACCATTCTCATCTTACAACCTCCGTATGTGTGTGTTTTATAAAGCTGCAGGCAATACATTATTAATGCTAAAATTGTAATATGTTCGTGTAAGCCTGGCTCTGCCATACGAAGTACTGATTTAATCTGCTATTCTTTATTATAAGAACTCCAAACTGATCTTTTTGATAGGCTAATTAGTCAGACTTGTGCTTTGTTGTATCTGTACTGCAGGATAGTGCTAGAGGTGGGGTACTTCATAAATAAATAATTGGGCATTCTGTGGCTCTATCACAGTACACCGTTAATGTAAGTACCTATATACATGTGTGTGGGTACTATGTGGGTTACGAGATGCGAGTGTGTGGTGTGCGTGTGTATGTGTTCGAATGTGTTGTAAAAGCAAGTAGAAAGATCTCCAAATTATTGTACTTTAAATCTACATATTGCTGCTGATATAGTCATAGAAAACATTTAGCTGCTTAAATTGGTAATGATCATCAATTATTTTTATGAGCTTTTGTTCTCCCTTAAAAATGCGCAAGGTGATGTTAGTTTCAGAGCCAAATTAATCAAAATTCTTAGGGTTGAAAATTGATTAAAACTGTACGACATGATATCTCCCTAAAGGTCAAAATAACTTTTGTTTATGTATAAGGCAAGGGTGTAGGAAGCAATTTTAATGTGTAGAGGCCAATCAAGCGGTCACATTTGCCGCGCCTACAATATTTGGGGGGTTTAAATGTAATTAATCTTAAAATTGACATATAGTAGTAAAGAGATGTAAAATTGATGAAAGTATGATAAATACTAATCCATCATACCCATTAGCTAATCATACTATGTCAAAGAATTTTTAAATTTAACAGAATCTTAAAAAACACTGACTTTCATATAAACCTGCTGTTTAGATAGATATTTTGTTACAGTGACTCCCCCTAGGATTGAAAATTTCTTGCAATATGTGAGTAGGTCTAGGAAAAGGGACCTTATGGCGCAAATAAAAAAAATTGAGTTTTTAATGCTAATAAAAAGATACAATTTATCTCAACTTAGTGCTAAAATACTGGAGGGTAAAACTTTCGACACGCAGAGAAACTGGCAGTTGAACTGGGCCCTATTCAGCGAAGCAATTGAACTAGAAATCGAGAAAACATAAATTGAATTTCCACTTCCGGTATAATTAACGTTTCCGTATACTTAACGGCGTACTCCGCATACGCAATTAAATCGTACAGCCGCTTTTTCGGCGACTAACGAAGTTTGCGTAGAGTTCTTTTTAGCTTTCAGAGCGTCTCACGACCTGTCTTGTTGGAATCCTTGGCTGCTCTATTCGCTGTAGCGGTAAACTTTAAGCCAAAGGTAAGCTGTAGAGTGCATGCAGTAGTCTCAAAGCTATGCCGTTTTTTTAACTGCTAGTTTGAAACTCCGCCTATTCCCCGTTTATTGTACTTCGAGAATGAGAGAGAATAAAAAGTAGCTTGTCTTTTCACGGCACGCTTGGGGTCTTTTAAGTCGTTTTGACATGCGAAATTTGACATAGACGTAGAGTAAGGGTCACTAAGACTAATTCTGCAAAAAACAAAAATAGGAGAAAGAAAGAATTTTTCCGATGACTTACTTCTGGAGCCTATATCTCAATTTCAATTTTTGCGCCGTAAGGTCCCTTTTCCCAGACCCGCTCACATATATTGCTTTGAAAGATCTCGTTTGGTAACAAAATGAGAGTAATGAGCTATCCAAGTCACGGATTGAGGAACTTATTTTCTTCCTGGCATTTCACTAACCGACTGCTAAAAAAAAAAAAAAATCGCGCAGGTGCAAGAGTGATTAAACAGATTTAGATAGCTTCTAAAATGAACTGTAGCGGCCATGGCTGCTATGGTTCCTACGCCTATGTAAGGAGGGAAGTTTTATGCTGTACGAATAACCGTTGGAAACAATTTTTTATTACTTCACAATTTCTTTCTCAGCCTTTTATTTCATTATAATGCGCTATACAAGCGGTCCTTGGTTCGATTCCCGGTGGCGACCAAATATTTTTAATTCTGTATTTAATAAAGCCTGTGAAAGAGAGAGAATACATCTAAAGATTTTATTTTACTCATTGTTGACAATGCCTGCTGTGGGAATTATAGTCACTTATAGACTCCTGTGAATTTACAGATCCTGGGTACTATAGAAAATGAAGACCTGTACACCCAACATTAAAACGGTAAAAATCATACACGTTTAATAATGTAACTTTGAATTAACATAAATGTCTGCATACGTGCATCACTCTGCTTCAATTCTTTTTTTCTTTTTTCTTTTTGCATGCTTTTTTCTCGCTGCATATCTGTGACTGAATTATGTAAGACACTAACATACGTAGTAATACTTTACTCATTTTATGCATTCATTTCCACTATAATATATTTGAAGATACTTTACCTATTGTATACTCTCCATCTCATATATTTGAAGATACTTTACCTACTATATTTATCTCCACCTCGTTTTGAAGATGCTGCATATATAAATATAATACTTAATGCACGAGTCATCGTGAGATATGTTAAGCGCTTGCACACAAGCCTTCGGCTCTTGGAAACGGCGTGAATATCATCCCCATATTGTACAACGAGTGTATAATTGATTGTTTGTTGTATGTTGGGTATTTTTCCGTTATAGTGAAACGATTGTGCTTCAAAGCCTTGTCGTTCCGAGATACCTTGTCCATGCATCTAAAACTATGGTTGTTCAGACTTATGCGCTGGTGCATTGGAGCATTCCATATGTGAGAATATCGAGCACTTGCATGATGATTCATTTGAATTATATATTATATATATTATATATTAGTGTTTATTACATGAGTCAGAATGTGATATGGTAAAATATTTCATGAGCAGGCTAATTTATTGAGTGAAAATAAAGCCTGAGAGTGAAATATCTAGCCATATCACCCTAGATATCTTCACTGCCATAGTTAGTACAAGAGGACTGTAACTCTCAGGTAAAGTTGGTTGTGTAGGGCTACCCACACTCAGCTGATATTTTAGCAGCTGCTCTAACCAGGTTGAGTAGCAACACCAGAGGAAGGAGCTGTAAAAACCTAGAAACTGGACAGGCTGGTAGTGATTATTACAATGGCCATTGGAAATTTGCCCCCAAGAGTGCTTGATATCCTATTAAAATATTAACTGGTCGGCTATTTAGCCAGCCGAGCCAAAGCAGTCTGATCTGGTTATACAGTAAAACCTCCAAATAGTGATTACATTGGGGACTGGACTTTTGGTCTCTTCTCAGAGGTTGGTCCTTTCTCAGAAGTTCTTATGTAAATGTCATTATTTGTGATAAAGAGAGGGAAAATTGAATTAAAAATTCATTCATACAACATGTCTTACTGTGGTTATCTGAATGGTGTCCTGATGACAAGCATCTTACAAGAAATTTTTTCTTCTGAAATCTCAATTGCCTTCTTGTTGCTACTGGTACAGCTAACTTAGCTAATTCTCCACCACATTTATCTCTACTTTGATCAAGATGTGCTGCCACTGGAGATGCAATTTTCTGTAAAAAAGCTTTCCAGAATAAAGGAAATTTTTTGAGGCAGTATTTGCAACAAACCACACCAGTCTTTATTTTGGTAGTAAGCCAGGTAAATTTTTTTCCTAGTAGCTTGCTGTCCTGTGGACATTATTTCCTCCAGTTTTTGTTCATTTGAAGATTAAAATAGAAACATCCAACTTTCAGCGAGCATTTAGCGAAGACCTTTTGTCCCAGAAAAGATAGGATACTGTAGAAGTAGTGTAGTACGCTATTTATTATTAGCTTACCCGAGACCGCAATCTCTCAAATTTTCAATGGGTGTGGTCTTTGGTCGCTTGTAGAGGGGCGAATGCAGTTATTTTGAGCAAGATGGGACCGAGAGATTGGTTGCTGGTCAGAAATAAGAGGTGGTTGCTTCTCAGAGGTTCTAAATGCACTATACTTGTTGTAGTTACAATCGTGGGCGCATGATTTGGTCTCTCCAGGGAGGTCGGTCGCTTCTCAGGGAAGTCGTTAATAGAAGTTTTACTGTAATCCAATGTTTTGTGGCAATGCTTTTCTGGCATATTGGTTAGCAGTTTTAGCTCTTGGTACACTCCTTCGTAGTTCTAAACTAACGGCTATAGTTCAATACTGGCATGGACACTTTTCTTTTCTTTTTTTTTCTTTTTATTTCCCTCCCTTTTCTCCTCTTTTTGGGTTCTTTTCTTTTTTCCCGTTTCTCTTTTCTTTTTTCTTTGCACTCTTATTTCAAGTTTTAATTTATGATTTTTTTTGGCTTTATTCCAGATTTATTTTCCCTATTGCATTGATACACCTAACTCAAACTTAGTTCACATATTGACTAAGTTATAGTTTGATCCAGTGTCCATGCTCAATAATTAAATATCCTACACTTGGTAACATATCCCCACAATACACTTCAGCATTAACTCTCAGTGACCTACTGCTAAGGCCATGAACTAGATTTTTCACAAAATACTTTTTTTTGCAGAACTTTTGACACAATAATTGGAATAAGATCAATTCTTTAAGGGTGCTACACACAGCCTGCATGCTCAACCCACCCAAACCTTATTAAGAATCACAGAGCTCTACTAACATGGGAACTGGGAAGACAGGCAGGCTAACAGGAAGCCTACCAAAAATGGTGGAGAAACTCACCAGTGCCTAGGAGTCATGAAGCTACAAAGTTCCTTGCTAAAAGCAACTTTTAGCGGGTTAGTGGAAAATATTTAAAAGCTGAAAATTTATCTGCCCTTTCTGAACCTTATTTTCAATGATTCTGTCAGATTGGTTTTGTTAATTTTCATCTCGATTTATTCATATTTTTATGCGATTTTTTTTATTGTTGTGCCACAATTAGAATATATTTTGAAAAACTAATCTGACAGTTTTTATTACCTTGTTATTTTATGTCGCTCCACAAAAAATGAACGATAACTGTCCGCTTTCCTCGAGTAATAAATCGAACTAGATCAAAATGGTCTTGCAGAGTTTACACGCTGCACAGTTCCTTGTCACACCCCTAGAGCAGAGGTGGTAAGTTTATGCGCATGGGTAAAATGCGGTGCGCACCACTAACGTAAAATCTTGAAACGACAAGTAGTTCAATTCTGTTTTTCAGGGGACTTATGTATTGGCTATCTGGAACTAACCACTCGAATTTACTTGGGTTTGACTGGCTAACCTTGTCTGTACCCAGGGTGGCCTCTACTTTACAACTTCATGGTTTGGAGCTCAGGTAATTACCAGAGGTTAATAGCTCAATTAAGCCTCAGTTAATAGCTCAATTAAGCCTCAGTTAATGACTCAATTAAGCCTGGTTTAATAGCTCAATTAAGCCTCAGTTAATAGCTCAACTAAACCTAAGTTAATAGCTCAATTAAGCCTCAGTTAATGGCTCAGTTAATAGCTCAATTAAGCCTCAGTTAAGCTCAATTAAGCCTCAGTTAATGGCTCAATTAAGCCTCAGTTAATAGCTCAATTAAGCTTCAGGCTCTAGCAATGTGAGAGCACCCTTAAATACAATTAACCAGCTTAGTGGGTAACGCCCCTTATCACACGTCGGGTTGAAAGTATATACCGGTAAGTGTCTCTGGCCTGATTATCTTCTCTTATGAAAGATAGTGTTTACATCTATCATTTTCATTGCTCAAGTTATATTGATACCTGATTAAAACAGCCAATAATTATTTTTGGTCTGAGATAATTTTATAATTTCCAGCTAGTGTATAGTAACGCTGAAGGTTTGCACGTTTGGTGCTTCATTACTATGGTATTCACCAGAGTTGCTTTAGTTTAGAGCTCCCAGAAGATTTACAGTTACAGTTTTCCTCAATATGATGTTAACTCATATGAACACACACACACAAACACACACACACACACACACACACACACTGTTTTCAAATTTTTTGCTCTATAATATAAAAAAAAGTGCAGTATAGTATGTGTTTATGAGATGAGAAAGAAAACATTTAAGATGATTTGCCCCAACCAATTAAGGATTACTTCAGACTGTAGTTGCAGCTACTTTGTGGAGCACCTTTCAGTAGTGGTGAAGAATGGATTATCTTGGTCTATGATCAGCTCTGGTAATTACCTGAGCTTCATTGACCAAGCTAACTCAATGGATTTAGAACCACAATCATTGGATTTCTTTGCAGATGTATCAACACAAGCTGCATGCAGAGACAATGGGATGGGACAGACACAGGATAGAGTGTTGTTGTGAGACACTTTAGGATTTCATCGTGTTACTTACACACACACAAACATGTGTCTGTCAATTTTTAATTTAAGTTTCGAGTGAGTGTGTGTGTTTGTGTGTGTGTGTTTGTGTGTGTGTGTTTGTGTGTGTGACCCACCCACATGAAATACAGTACGGGTCAAGATAAAGTTCCCACAGGGTCGCTAGAAAGTCTCTGCAAAGTCGGTTTGTAAATAATTCTGCGACTTTTAATAGCCGGCGACTTTTTAATAGCCAGCGACTTCTTACCGTCAATAATTTATATGCGAACATTTTGTTACGGCGCGTGCCATTTTATTATTTTATCCGCTTTTATTGTAGCAGTGCGCTGACTTTTTAACGACTTTTGAGCATGCTATAGGCTGTGCTTACCCGCGCATTATGGCGCCTTTGTTTGCAAATCGCTCCAGCAGTTTTATCACGATTTTTACCACTGCCTACTTTTTACCGCAGATTTCGGCGACTTTTGGGCGATTTTTGCGCAGAGTCCTTGTCTAGAACACTGATGCCCGCATTTTATTCAGCTTTTATTTATTTTTTATTCCCAATATCTTTTCACTATTTCTGGTAATGCGGTATAGGTTTAGAAGGAAGGGAAGAGAAGGCAAAAAGGCGAGCGATTAATTATAACTAAAAAGCGGGTGGAATCGACGAGAAAAGGCGGGGGGGGTTAGTTTTCAAAAGAAAGGCTAAAGTAGAAATAGAAGACAAAAGTTTCTCAGAGTAGGACAAAAATTCAGAAGCAGGAGAGATAGACAAAGTAAAAGGGGGTTCAATGACTCAAGAAGGAAGAGCTGAATATAGGAGAGGTGGGGTAGAAGAAAAGTTCAGATGGTTCAGAAGAAAAGAGAGTAGGAGAGGGAAACTTATGTAACCTTAACCAATGGTAGAAAATGATAACTGAGCAAGATAACTTGTGCTACTGCATTCTTACTTTACAATACATCAAGCACCACTATGTGGCGGGGTATTTGCTAGTAATAATAATAATGTTGATAATAATAATACTAATAATAACCATCAACAACAATCATTATCATAATAACAACAACAACAATAATAATAATGACAATAATAATAAAATAATAATAAAAATAAAATAATAATAATAGTATTTTATGAGAAATGACTCTGTGGAGTTTGTGTGTGTGTGTGTGTGTATGTGTAGGTGTATTTGTGTGGCTGGCTGTGTGGTGTAGTGGTTGTGTCCTTGGCTCAGGGCCTGAGGTCCCATAGTTCAATTTTCCATCTAGTTTTCCATCTGCTTCCCACCAACCCCACCAGTCCACACAGTGCTTGCTTACCACATAGCTAGCAAGATAATTT
>WLWD01004075.1_pt1 | contig 32746 bp, 15 predicted proteins | sample 6712731 | NCBI WGS metagenome assembly WLWD01 (sample SAMN12718690, study PRJNA576275) | sponge metagenome | isolation source: marine sponge | host: Mycale hentscheli | place: New Zealand: South Island, Marlborough, Capsize Point | collected 2014-11-01
TAAATTTAAAAAAAAATTTATTATATGTACAATTGAAAATTTTGAAACTAAATATTTTGACATTTTCAAACTTGTGGCTAATTATTGGGATGTAGCAACAAAAAAAACAAAAAAAAAACTAAACAAAGCCTTATCAATGTGCTATGTGTATGTAAATAAAATAATAATTAAATGAATAAGTTAGTTGCCTGTACTGCCTAAAATTGCTGCCGAATTTCCCCGTTGTACCACAACTGAGAGCCGCTGAAGGAAGAACTGTGTAGAGCAGGGGTCTCCCGTGGCCAGGTGGATGCGTCTGCCTAACTTCTCTAGAAAAGATAGGGTAGAGGGCCCTATGGCGCCTGAGGTCTCTATGGCGACTGGCTGTATAATGAACTGAGGTCCCAGATGTGCATACTTGGCAGAATTCCTTTCTTCGGCCAGGGATGCAACACCTCCAGCCTCCAAGACTGGAGGTGAAACGTTTGCGTATGAGGACGCAAAAGTATCAGGACATGTTGCATCCCTGACCAGAGGATGACCTGAACTCCAAGGTACTAGGGTCATGCCATCTGGTCTTTGGCCATCTGAGCATGAAAGGCCAGGGGGTTCGAGCCTCGAAGGGATCCCAGCTGTGGAAAGCGAACGCTTTATGACATCATTAAGGGATGCATGTCGAGAATACCTTCCCTCGCTTTTTCGGCAGCACAGTCCATGAAGGCCGAGTGAGAAGATGACCTCAGCACCGCAGAACTGGCAATGATGGGGGGCACAGATGGCAGTGCCGAGTCTCAGGCCGACAGCTATCCGAAGTGAGGGGTTGTCTAGACGGAGGCCAATGGAGGAGATAGGGAGTGCCTGCAACCAAGCCCCAGAGTTCTTATCCATTGCAGCGAGAAGCCTAGCTCGTTCAGTTGCATCAACAGAGCTACCTAATAAAGACTCGGCCATACTGGAATTTCGCAGTGTGTCCCAGTTCTTCTCCTTCAGCACACCATGGTCCACAGGCGGAGCGATGTCGAGACCATGTGACTATTTCTCTACTGCAGACTCTGAAAAGGGTGCAGGGGGAAGTGATTGAGATGAGGAATGTTGGCCAAGAATTGCAGACACCAAATTGGCAGTAGAATAGGTGGAGGCGAGATAAGCGGCAGGAGCCAGGTCAGCAGCCCTTCGTACTCCCAACTCCCCTGACTTCACAGGTCGTACGGCTTGCAGCCATGCTCTGTCATTGTGCAATAGGGGTGTATTAGTAACGGAGCTGAGGATGGTACGTAGGGTGTGGTCATATTCCTCCAGAAGGCTTGAAAGAAAGCAAGGCGCCGTCCTAAGCAAGTAGCGGAGCTTGGGTATAGAAAAAGAATGATGTATAATTATATAATAGCTATAGTGCTTATTACATAGTCAGAGTGTGATATGGTGAATATTTCACCAGCAGGCTAACTTATTTTCAGAGCCAGAGGTGAGTGATAAAATAAAGCCTGAGAGTGAAATATCTAGCCATATCACTCTGACTATGTAATAAGTGGTTTATTACATGCTAGATATCGTCACTGAAGTAGTTTGTCGGTAACTGTTGGTGTAAAGTTGTCCCCAAAACTCTGTAGGGGCTCCCCACATAGGGAAACTCGTGGGTCAGTACCTGAAGATAACATTGTGAATATGTTTAGTGTGGAATAAATGTATTCATATTTAGGGAGGCTAGGTATGTCCTCTGTGGTGCTATAGAGGTTATTATTATTATTATTTATATTTACACACATAGCTATGAACATTTAAAGACAATCTCTCAGTAGAAGATTTAGCTAGCTAACCTGTATGTCTTCGGCTGGCAGCAGAAATACCAACCAAAACCCAGTATATAGCTCTCTAGGTTTCTGCTCTGGTAACTTCAAGTAATAGGGTGTTATAATTCTTTCTACCACACATTACAGTAGCCAAAAGTATTTGAGGCACGCTCACAAGAGATAAGAATTGCAGTCCCAACTAACCCTGCAATTTGGCACAGAGGACTCAACCATAATGTGGAGATGATTTCGCGCAAAACAATTTTTTAAATCCTGCATTGCGGTTTGGTAAAGGGTATGGCTACACCAAAGGTACAAAGTTCCTGATTAATTAAAGCTAGTAGCTTTTTACCCTTTACAGGAAGTTCAATGCCCTTATGATATAGTAAGGAATTCATATAATGTATAACAATTTAATAAATCACACTAAAATGAAGACATGAAAGTGTTTTTATGCTTGGTACTTTCATCATGTGCTCCCATAACATGAAACTTCTCGTTGTCAACACAACAGGTACAATTCCACCGCCCCTGTTCTCCCTATACTGGCAGCGTCAAAACTACTTAAGTGATCCCCTATTCTAATCAACTTGAAATTGAGGACTCACACTGCCATTTAATAAAATTGATTAAGAAGAATCTACTCACAGTGATGTTGCATTGATATTACAATTGTGTGTTAATTGTACAAAATATAGCATGAAGTCTAGTAGTTACCTTAGCTCGCCAAGTATACATTAGTGTCCATATCCCACTATGAATATGATTACAATGATATAAAGTATATATCACACGGTTTATCAATTCATTATTGTTTTTAGGTTAGTTACAATTGTATCACCAGGCTGTTATTGAATTACTCTTATCTGCAGTATCTATTCACAAGCAATGCTGGTCAGAGTAATCTAGGTGAACACCAATCAGGTTATACAAACTCAGTCAATGCACATACACGTGGCATATTAGTAGCACATGTGATAGGCTAATAAAATTTATATATTCCTCTATGCAAAGTTAGCTTGGAGCAATACTTACTTAAATACAGTGTGAACTTTAGTTTAACCATTGAATGCAGCAATAAAAGGGACAAATTGCAAAAGACAACCTCCTCTCTTATGTAACATCATAAGGCAAACATAGTTTGACTTCCATTGATACTCATCACTATTAATTATCAGTTGGATATCTAGCTATTTGCATTAGTTCGTATTAGAAGTCATTTAACACTTTTTTTATTTACTGAGGATTGTAGCTGGACATGAGAGCAGAGGCCCAAGGGCCTCTACATTCTATTGTTAGGTTGAATAGTTCTTTTGTCCTCCATTAACTGATTGTTTCTCATACAATTCTAATTGTAAACTAATAGGTGTTTATACATACATACATATACAATATATATAGCTATAATATTTATATAGGGGGGAAGAAGCTAGTGCAGTTTCAATCCCCTTTGTACAGGCTCCCAAGCACACAAGCTTAAGGGGGATTGGGAGAGGCAACCCTAGGATCTCCCTTTATTCCCCAGCCCAAGTTTCCCCCTTCCATCCCCTGTGATTAAACAACTGATCAATGTGGTATACACAGGCAAGTATAGTCATCTGCATAAAGGTGGTATACGTCACACAGTGTCTCCCACCTCCAGTAAAATATTCTGAATGAAACCCTGATATATGTATATTATATATATATTTATTTATTCCACTCTTGATATCTTCAGGTACATAACTCATCATGGTATTCAAGGTTGTTATTTCACTTCAAACTACACTGCACAAGCTTATTACCCTTGTGGTTATAGCAACCAGCCCAAACTTGTCACATTTCCTGGCTTTTACAGCTACCTTCCACTGTGTAACTTTTTCTACTGTGTTAGAGCAGTTGCTAAAATATCAGCTGGGGGTGTGGGTAGCCCCTACAACCAACTTTACTCTGTGAGTTACCAGTCCTCTAGTAATCAACTAGGGCAGTGAATATCTAGTGTGGAATGATATGGCTAGGTATTTCACTCTCAGGTATTAGCTATTTTCACTCACTTCAGGCTCCATGAAAATAAATTAGCCTGCTCATGAAATATTTCACCATATCATACTCTGACTCATCCACCATAGATTGTATGTGAATTACCAGTCCTAGTACTAACTATGGCAAGAAGATATATAGTTTGGAATAAACTACTTATCCTCATCAGAGCGATATGGCTAGATATTTCATTCTCAGGCTTTATTTTCACTCACCACTGGGTTGTGAAAATAAATTATCTTGTTCATGAAATATTTAGCCATATCTCACTCCCTACTCATGTAATAAGTATAATCGATTCCATCCTTCTTCACAGTGATATTTTTAGGTACCATGACCAAAATAACTCATGATATTTCACAGCTCTTACCCTAGTTGTAGCAACTGGCCAAGCTCACCACTTTTCCTGTTGTTATTTTTTTTTTTTCTTTTTCCAGCTACCTTCCTCATGTAGCCTACCAACCCTGGTTTGAGCAGCTGCTTAAAATACCTGGCTGGGGAGGAGGGAGTTTGGGGAACCTCCCTACAGCTGAAATTCATAAACAGGTATTACACTCATCAGAGTGATATGGCTAGATATTTCACTCCCTCAGGCTAGTGACAATTGAAATTAGCCTGCTCATGAAATATTTCACCATATCACACTCTCATTCATGTAATACACAATAGAGAGAGAGAGAGAGATAGAAAGTTACAAATGAAAGGAATTAAGTTACTAACATTAAATGTACCTGCAATGAGCAACAAGTTGTAATTAGGTTTCAGCCTCACATAGAGTACTGAACACAACATGCAAGTATTTGAGGAGGAAGCTGGGAAGTTTGAGGAGAAGAAAAGAATTAGCATTTAGGCATTATGTTTCAGCTATGCAGATTTCTATCAAATGTCACATAATTTTAGCGGAGCAAAGGGAAAAAATGACTATGTTAATCCAGTTTATGAATGTATACAATATTCCTGCAGTCTGCAATATTCAATAACATAAGAGGTTTAAATAATGAAATAACATTATAATTTTCAGCATTACTTAATAACTACCTTTTCAACACTACGCTATTTCCATTACATATGCTGAGCAAAGTACTGCAGCAAAACTTTAAAATGTTCATTTACGTATTTGTAATAAAAATTCTAAAACATATGAATACAAACTTGGAACACTACGGTTTTCTAATAGTCAAAACTGGTATTGCTAATATAAAGTTTGAATTGTGAAACCATAGACCAGAACACAATCAACTTAGTTTTTCTTTTGCTGCATGTGCTCCCGAAGTGTCTTGTTCACTGACTTCACAAGTCGCTCTGTTAAAAATTTAGGAATCAGAGCGAAAATATATATCTAAAAAAATACACGCAGAGAAGGATATATCATTTGAAAACAGAAAATAACTGCATAATAATGTACATAGTAATTATAGCACAAAGTACTGAAAGTACGTGAGTAGATAAACTCCACCCCTAATCCATATTTTCTAGATAGAATCATAAGTATTCTACAAACTAGTGTTGAGAGCCTATTTGAGAATGCTGAAGACCCACTAAATAACTTGTGATGGTGTGAATCGGTCAATAAGAATGAACTCGGGAATAATATATACCTTTTCTTTAAGTAATTTGTGAAAGTATCAAAAAAAATTAAAAAACAACAACAATAATAACAACAACTACAATAACAATCAAGCTCGGTTATTATATTTAGTTGTATATGCATTGCTAGGTTTTGACTTATAATAAGTGGCTAGTAATTAGCTTCATATGTGACACAATTACATTAATTAAAGTGTCTTATAAATATAAAATTAGTAAATAAAATAAATTGGAATAACCATGTTTGGCCAGTGAGCAGAGCGGAACATTATCACGGATGTACTACTTCATAAGAGAGGCTTAACATACAAGTGACACTCACCTCACAAGTAGTTTCAACGTGAAACTCAAAGCACTTAGGTAAACTCGCTGAGAAAAATGTAACGCAAAACTACTGCGGGCATTAAAAAAATTATTTGCTCACGTGAGTACGGCATAACTATAGGGGGCGCCAACAATCACTTACGATTGTATGGCCTAAAAATAATTAGCTTTTTCTGAAAAAATAAGTCGAAACGAAAAATTCTGGCACTTAAAATGTTTAGTGCAACATGCTAGTTTCAATCTTCTGGAGGCTGCATCTTTACGTGACAGAATGACTGACTGACAGACAAACTGAGTACTGTAATTCTCTCGCGCATGTGCACTGAGGATTAATCCCTTCCATTTTTGCTAAGTGTATCACTAGTTTTATTCTATCTTTTAATTATGTAGACTTTGATAGAATAAAACTGTCACACGTCATTATCCTTGCCTGTAAGGCGTGTGACAGACAGCCATGAGAGTAATCTTACACTCCAAGGCAGCTGCTTTGGCATAAGCAGGAGCTGTCACAACAGCCGCATTGGTTGGAGGATTGCTGTTGAGATTAGTTGAGACCATTCCAGGAGTCAGATTCTGCAAAAATACAATAATTAATTAGGAGCAGATAAATTATTAGTGGAGTAGTGGATGAAGTAAGTTGTACTTAGCATATATGCCTAAGGCAAATGGTGCAATTTTATTTATAGTGTTACCTCAATAATTACGATACAGCATAGGACACCAATTCTCACCACCGAAATTTTGGAACATATTTTATTAGGAACTTCTCTTTGTGGCTGAATAGCCATGCTAGTTTTTATCGTGATAGTAGTCACATGACCGCACCTTTTTAAAGATGCTGCTGGTATCCTAAGCACTTTTTTTGCACACATCCTTCATGCTGGTTGCATGTGTGCTACACTCTAATTACAATCAATTAATAGCTCACCGAACCTTAGGTTATTTATCCAATTTAGTGTACTAATTTGCACAAACATGCGATGAAATTAACCTTCAAGTTAATATTCTTTTTCCGCCCCGCCCCCCCCCAAAAGAGCTTAAGTTTTAAATAGTACCTTCAAGCTTCTACATTGGGATTCCCACTCAGTGGTAAAAATACGAGGTTAACCTTTTGAATAGATAAACACATGTAGGTAAGTGTTACACTAACTCTGTTGACACCGCAACCGCACATATGCGGGCGAGAACAGGTCCGTGTTCTCCACATTAAAAACAAAAAACAAACAAACAAACAAACAAAAAACAAACTATTTTAGATTAAACCGTTATTTCTTCTTTATACGTAAAGTAGGTGTAGTACTTGCTTTTAAAAAAATATTGAACCCATAGGGGCAGGTTAAGTATTTTGTTTAATTGTCTGAAAATGGAGATCGAGATTATTTTGGACAGAGAATTTCCAGGACGCCGAGTGCCCAAATTTTTGTTGCCTACGGATTTCAAACACTATAGGGAGTCCCTCAGCATTCTGGAAGAATATGGATCAAGTTTTTTCTTTCGGACATCTAGAGCAATCAATTGGGCTAGTTCCCCGGAGTCTCCTCGAAACCTGTTGTAAGATGGACTAATTCCGGTTAATTTTCAGGCTTATAGAAGCTTATTTTGCTTGTTATAAGGCTATAACTACTTACTTTATATGCCATGCTCTTTGTTTGTGGAATTTAGCAGTTGTATTGCGGTAGAAATTTAAAAATCAAATTTGTATTCTAAAAGACGCCTTAAGTATTGAAGAAAGTTGGCGCCATAAGGGTTAATAAAACAGGGTTTCAAACCCAGTAACACCTTTCATGAGGCAGGAACTGGTTAGTGGTAACTGGTGTGGGAAGGGCTAAAGACACGCCCACCAGAGCAGTAAACACCCACAGAGTTTGCCATAGGGGTATGATGAGGAAACCCCTGAACATAAAGCAGCAGCTACCAAGTTCAGCTTCAGCATGTTAGTATGAACTGTTGGGGACTGTCACGCGAAATTTGGTCCCCCGCCAAATACGGTCCGGCCGGACTGAAATTGGCAGCCAAAATAGGTCCGCCCTGCTAATTTCGGTCTGCCCGGGTACGCTCGAATTAAATAAAAATTTGAATTATAGAGGCTTGGTGGATTCCAATCCTGTGGTTGATATTGATGCCGATAAGGACATACTTTTGTTGTTGTTGTTTTACTGGGTCTTATTGTTAAAAATTTGAGATAACACAAATTAACCAAAACTACAGTCAATTGATAGTATAACTAAAACTACTCATATTATTGAAGACAAATTAGCTAAATCTTCAAGGGAAAATAACTTAAACTAAGCATTTAAGATACCTTAAGTATAGTCTACCCCTTTTCAGTACTGGAATATCTCAACTAAACCACACTAATAGCATTATGGGTTATGACTTGATTATACCGGAATTAAAAGGGAGATACTTCAGTTTGGATATACATGAAGGAATTTACAAGTTTCAAAGAATATTTACAATTGTATATATTTGCAATAGATAGCGATGTACTAGCTTTTTAGATAACTGGGTTCCAGAGTTCCTAACAGGAATGTTTGTTGGAGATATAGCTATATGTTTTTCCACACCAAAATACATCCTCTAAAGTTTATAATTATTGAGACCTGATTAACCAAAGGCTGTTCAGAACATTAAAAAAAAAAGCTTTAGTTAAAAATGTTACTGTTCCAGTTAAATGTTACTATTAAAAATTGTGATTAAAAAAGGAGAAAACTTCATAAAGACTTTCATAACTTTTGTTCGTTACATTACTGATTTGGATGAGAGATCTGAATTCTAGCATCATGCCACAGTGATTCCACCTCTGGACATTTAGGCACGAAAAATACTTTATCAAGAGTTAATGAGCGGTTTATGTGGCAGGGAATGGTCAATGATGTTAATAAATTTGTAAGCAAATAAATAAACTCATACAGAAGTGAGTGTGGTCAACTGATGACAAAGAGTGTTGTTATTTTTTTATTGTGATATATCCAGGTTAGTAATTGTGATCTATGCCATGGCAAATTAAGCCAATCTACTCCAGAGCTCCATCCAGTACCAGTTGTGTCACCATGGCACCACATTGGTATTGACTTCATTGGCCCCATCTCTCCTGCATCACATCAAGGAAACAGATACATCTTGACTTTCACAAATTTTGTTGAGGAAATTCCTATGAAACGTAAATATTTTGTAGCTGCTGCATTGTTCAAGTTAGTCAAACATATGCACTATGATGAAGTCTTGAAGTTTATAATTTATTGAATATACTATTATAGGTATTTATGAGAATGGGAATTTGAAAGGTAAACTCATCAACAAGAAGTACTAAAGAGCAGTCTTAACATATAACTATACTGATATAACTCACCACCTCCAGTTTCACACAATTGATTTTTTTCCTCTGCGGCTAGTTGGGACTAAATTTGGCAAAGCGGACCTCATCTGGCAGCCATATTTAGTCCGCCCGGACTGAATTCGGCAGCCAATTGTGGTCCCGGACTGTTTTTAGCAGCCAATATCAGTCCGGGGGACCGATTTTGGGTAGGACCCTCATCCGATTTTTCTTATTAAATTCATGTGTGCAATTTCGGTTATGTAATTATATCATTAGCAGATCGGTAGTATGGTAACAGAGGGGACACACACACAAAAAAATAAAATAAACAAACAAAAAACAAAAACAAAAAACAAACATACAAAAAAAGATAAAGTAAAAGAAACTAAAGGAAAACAAAACAAAATTACAACATAAATAAACTAGGTACAGGGATTTGTCATGACTGCTGGTAACACCACTACCCTATGCATAATGACTAAGCCACAGTGCGAAAATGGGTACAGGGTAGCCATAGAGAAAATCGCCCCTTTACCAATAGGGGTGAGCGGTAAGTAGTAAAAGGATTCTGCTGTTGTGAGACTGGGGGAACACTTCCATGGTTAAAATGCCACCTTGTGTTCTGAGGAAGCAGCGAGAGTAAGAATAGCCTACAAAGTAGAACTCCATTATAGTGAAAGCAGGAAAACCACACATAATAAATGACCACAGTAGCTAATTTAATTTCGTAGCATCAATTGTTTTGAAGAAGGCAGAATTATGATGACCTAGCTAACTTGTAATCAATTTGCCAATGCTGCAATGAAGTGTGAATATATGGCGAAAGAGGATAAAGCTGGGGCTCAACACTTTGTATTTCGCTCAAGAAAAATTCAAGGGGGCACCCTCTTACCAGCAGGTTTATGACAACCAGTGTGGTAACTAGATAATTTCATGATATTTTATTTTTTCGTTCGTTTTCTGTACAGACAATATGCAAGAGAAGAATTTTTAAAGCAAGTTAACACAAAATTTATCTTCCAATAATTATGATAAAAAAAAACAAAATAAAAAATAAAAAACAAAAGCAAAAAAACATAGTCCAAAAATAGAAAAGCTAAAAATTCGGACTTGCTGTTTACTAACGGTTTGATCTTAATCTCAATTACAGACGGTCATGACGCTGCCACAGAGTACAAACACAGTTTATGGCTAGTTCACCTTCTGGTCACATCATTCTGAGCTTCAGAGCCTTGTATCATAACGAGTTTTGGGCTGATCGACGCTCAAAGGTAAGCTTTCTGGCAGCCATAAAATATATAAAAACAAAAAAATAAAATAAAATACTAATGCTTTCATTTCAATTTTTTTTATTACAGAAAGTGATACGTCACAGCAACGTAAACACAAAATAGCATAACGTTATATTGGATAATCAAATTTTTTTTAAATCGGAGAAGTGTCAACTGAGTGATAAGTGCCATTGGCGTTACTGCTGGTAAATGGGGGTGGGTGGGGGAAGGTAGGGGACGCGCAACCCCTGCCACCTCCCCTTCTCCTAATGTAGGGATAGGTATTATTTCACTCAGTGAAGACCTTTCCTAACAACCAGACAGATTACCACAATGACTTCTCTTTAATATCCAAACCAATTGAAGATGTGCTGGAAGTTCAACGTAATCACAGTTCTAGTCACAATGCATGCTAGTGTGGACTGCCAAATAGAGAGGATTATGAATGACCATAACCAGAGCACTCTGCCATCAGAAGTGAATTAAGGGTGGCCGCACACCGCCTACACATTTTTTTGTTGATGATTGCTATGCACGAATACTACTATTGTATACTTACAGGGGCTTCTCTACTACAGAAAAGGAAGTGATAGAGAAGTTAAAAAAGCTAGAAAATGGGCTCAATGAATAGCCAAAACAGCAAAAGAAAGACTGGTGGAACTCCCCCCCCCCCAAAAAAAACAAAAAACAAAAAAAAAAAAACAACCCAAACCCCCCACCCCCGCCCAAAAAAAAATGAAAAAACAACAACAAAAAAATACATAAAATAAAGAAAAAGAATGGGCTCCAAGAAGAGCTAAAAATGACTACTAGGTTAGATATGTGGTATATATCTCAATACCACATAAGTTAATAATAACAAAATATAAAATATTCTATAGCTATAGCTCTTCTAGCATGTAGTTTATACTACAGAAGACAATTTGCTATCCTCCCATATATCTTGGAGCTATACCACATGACCAATAGGAAGTGATAAACTATGTACTAAGTTGTGTGTGTGTGTGTGCATGTGCACATGTGTGTGACACATATGCAGCGAGTCTTACCAGTGTAAAGTCTGAAGCATTTTCCTGGCCTAGTTCTCCCAGCACATCCAGCTCTCTGCTGAGCACTTGCCTTAGATATTGCCGACACTAGCAGAGACTCCACCATGATACGAGGATTGTACACCTAGATGCATACACGCACACACAAACATAAACACACAAGCATACATACATACAAGCATGCAAAAATAAAATACTAATGCAAATTCTCTTGCAACCGCTAGTGGCTATGCGCACCCAGTCCACCCAGCTGTGATTGCGTACCTGGTATTTGCTAGGGTGCAAATTCAAGGGCTTTTATCATGAAACAGCAATGGTCCAAGTGGGACTTCGGGTGCCCACACCACTTGCTGTGAGAAAAGGCCTCTCCTGCGAGTTCCTAGCCCGGCTCTAGGAGCTTTGCTTGTATGGTTCACAGTGCCTGCTAAGTGCACATCCTGGCTCTGCCAATGGGAGGCAGATGGAAAACCAGATGGAAAATGGCCTTAGTGGGGCTTGAACTCAGGACCTGAGCCAAGGGTGGGCGGTGGACAAACACGCACACACATACACATAAGAAAAATTTCCTGCTCACTGTTATACGTATGGCATACATAGGCTCCAACTGTCCCGAAATGTCCGTGACCGTCCCGGATTTGTTAACTTTGTCCCCGGTCCCGGAAGAGACTACTATTTTCCCGGAAAGTTACTTTAATCGGCAAAAGGTAAAGGGTGTCTCTACGCGAAATGGGAAAATATCGTCAGTATCACAAATGCAGGAGTAGATTCACGGTTATTGTAGAGGTTGACATGAGCGATTGCTGTCCTCCTAAGCTTTATAGAGCCAGAAGGCAATGCCATTTTGATTTTAGCTGGCTTCAACAATTCCCTGGTATAGGTAGAAGCTCCAAAGGTAAAAGCAGTAATAAAGTAGTGGTTATTTACTACTTTCTAGCTAGCACAACAAACTTTGTATAACAGTGACTATAAAATAAATACATAAACAAAAGCAACAGCAATTATGAACAGTCATTTAGTGTAGGGAATAATGTTGGATATATATTTTGATACATCAAATGTAAGGTTTGAGGTAGTTGTATACAACTATCGTAAAACTTAGATGAACTAGAATAAAGTTCCATGCAATATCTCTGTCCTCATTGAGTAAGCACTTGATAATGAAAAAAATCATCATTCTTTTCCACAATTTTTTTTAAACTTTCAAAAATCCAATATAATTTAAATGCTACACCTATTTATTAGCCTTAATCGTACTTATTTAGTTAATTAGTGCCGGGCGTGGCAATGGTCCCTGAAGCTCCTTTGGAAAAGTTGGAGGGTATGGGCATATCATCATTAACAGTTAAACATCAAGGGAAGAGAGAAAAGGAAGGTAAAACATACTGAACCAAGCAGGATTGGCTATAATTACTACCTAATAATCTTACAACCTGCTACATGTGACTTTGTAGTACAGAGAAGATATTAGCCTCTATGTGTGAGTGTGTGTGTGAGTGTGTGTGTGTGTGGTATGATATGTAAGAATCATTATTGACTTACTGTGTATCTCAGCTATGTTTATAGTTTTGACTCAGCTATGTTCACAGTTTTGACTAAATCATAATGGGTTATTCCATGTCAAATCAACGAAAAAATTCCCTACATGGTTCAGATTTTTTGTGAAAACTCAGTATGTTCTTTATTCACATGATTAACGATATCAAATTTAAGTCTGTATACAGTTTCGAGGATACATTGAACTTTTCCCAAAACACTTACTAGGTGTGGTCAAAATTTCGCTATGGATATAATTATTCGCTGCTTAGACTTGAAATGACCCTAATTATTAACCCCCCAAAAAACCCAAACTAAAACAACAACAACAAACAACAACAACAAACAAACAAAAACAATAAAAACAAACAAAAAACAAAAAAAACAAAAAAACAAAATGTAACTTTAAAGCAACTATTTCGACAACTACTGACAGCACCCCTACTTTAATCCAACTCTTGTATGCTTCCTTACCTTCTGCTTAGAGAACCCAGGATCGATCACAAACACAGCTCCATCGATAGTGAGGGAAGTTTCTGCAATGTTTGTGAATACGACTACCTTCCTGCCGATAGCGCCATTGGGCTTGTTTTGAGGATGAAGCTATCGAAGATCCTCTGCTGAAGGTTGGGAGGTAAGGTGGAGTATAGTGGGATGTACTTGAGGTCTCCCACGTCAGGACCGAGGTTCTCCACCTCTCAAGATATTCTCTTGCATGCCTCGTCTATTTCCTGTATAAAGGCAGAGTGGAAGTACGTAGGTAGGTATGAAGACCTAGTCTTTACTAGTTACAAACTCTCAGGATGTTGGTATATTATGTGGAGGTCGGTACAGGCTTGAGGATAGTGTAAATCCTGTACAGACTGTAAAATTGCGCGCACACACACACACACACTGCTCTGAGCATAGCATTATGGTACTATACATACCTCTTGTCCTGTAAGGAATACTAGCACGTCCCCTGCTACCTCCTCACACAGGTGTATCTGTATGACTGTCCTAATGGCTGCCTCCAGGTAGTCTCTCTCAGGCTCTGGGGTGAAAAAGATCTCCACTAAAACTAAGAAAACTTCTGGACATACTATCACAGAATTGTGTGAGAAATAATTGGCAAGGAAAGGCCGATATTTTATTACTTAATAAGTTAACAAAATAACATTGTTGTTTGAAGTTACACAGAGAAACAAACATAAAAAGACAGCAGTAACAAAGTAACAAAAAGATTTAACACTGAAAAGCTGAACTGACCGCTAAGTTACACCCATCATTCTCCTGAGAATGAACAATCACAATTAACCGCCCGTCCCCCTCCAATCAAACTAAATCTTTTTTTTTTATGGTTGCATTCCATATGATATTCCACTGGTGCCCTCATGCCACACTCACAAGCAATGGGGCTTCTCCAAGGTAATGCTGAAACTTGCCAGCGTCCAGTGTAGCACTCATGATAATGATCTTCAGATCCGTGTGATTCTGCACAATCTACACACACACACACACACATATTAATACATATGAAGGCAAGTCATTTTTACATCGTAATACTGTAGATGCCAATATATTGTAGATCTAGATCAATGCAGAATAAACTAGATGATTTGCCAGAACAGTTTGATTCTGCTTTCCATGTTCAGGAGGCCACCATCAGTTGTTGAGTGAACTGACTGACTGACTGACAAAGTGAGTAGATACACATATCCCGTCTGTGCATGCACACTGAGGGTTAATTATGTACAAACATTTCCCACTCGCTTCAAACCCAAATACACTAGGCATCACAACTTTACACAATTGATTCTGTTTTTCTCTCCATATGTCATAGTTGCCGAGTTTATGAAACTAATTTTAGGTACAGGGTAAAACCACACCCATCTTAGTGAGCCACACCCAAAACCACACCCATTTTAGTAAGCCACACTTAAAACCATGCCTATTATCAATAGACCACATTCCTTTCAGTTCCAATTTCAAATAATATTTTTTTGGTGGTGTGGACTTTTGTGTGCAGCTTTTTTACAGTTAGTAAGCAGTTGATCATCAAGTTTTGCTTCATGGCAACAATCATCACAGTTATATTTGATGGACATCAAACTAATGAGAGTAGATTGATCCAAATTTGACCTTTGGTCAGTGTGAATTTTACGAAGGATTGAGAAACCACGCTCAGAGTCTGCATTCGAACATGAAATCGACAGGAGAACCAACCATTAGCTTAGCCAGCTTGGGAAATCTAGATTCTCCAAGAAGGGTTTTCATTTTTCCACTTCCCACCAAAATGGCCCAGGGCGAGGTTTGTCAGTTCCATCGCAGTCTTTGTAATACATTAGAGGAGGAAGATCACTGGGTGAGAGAACGAAATCGGTAAATTCCTCAGCAAGACAATCAAGGGAGCAAGAAGAAGCTAATTCAATCTGAGGAAACCATTTTGCTAGTCTATGCACTGTGTTTACAGTGTAGGAAGCAGTTTTGATGCCCATGTCTCGGAGTAAAGTGTCTTCAAAAGGAAACTTTTTGAACATTTTCTTCAGTGTGGCCAAATAGAACTGCTTAATTGCTGAAAAAAAGGGCTTCATATCCATCTCTTTCTCAAGTTCAGCAACACAATCAGTTCCAAAACTCCTATTGAACCTGTCCATGAAAGGAAGAACATGCTTGAGGAAAAGGAGAAGGGGTTTGATTAAGGGGTTCTGAAGTCTTTCTGCAATACTCACTACCTTGGTAGTTTGATCACAAGAAAGAAAGTAAGAAATGAGACCTGGTAACTGCTCAAGATAACGGTCTACACACCTAAGAAGGCTTAGCCAACTGGTCTGACAATGCTTCAGAATCACTTTGGGCTCATTGGTGTAGAAAGAACACCACGTTTCAATAAATTCTTGATTTCGTTTACTACTATGATGGAAATAGTAATAAATATCAATAAATATCTGGTCAATATCCAATGGAAGAGTGGACATTCCAGCCTTTATGCATAGGTCAGCCAAGTGGCAAATGCACCCAATGTCGTAAAGGGAGAGGTTCTCATTCTTTATCAATTTTTGAACACCAGACCTACTCCCTTTCATAACATTAGCAGTGTCAGACATAAATGTCATTGCCTTGCTAAAATCCAGGCCATATTTCTTCAGAGAAGCTTTCAAGGCACTATAAATATTTGAAGCAGTACCAATATTTACAATTGGCATGTCTAAGAAACGTGTCTTCACATTCCCAACTTCAGCATCAAGGACTCTAACAAGAATGATACATGATTTATTCTCCTTATCGTTAGATTCGTCGAATAAGTATTGGACATGTTTTGTAGGACCTTTGCATGAAAATGTGGGGCCAAAGCTTCTTTGACGATGGCAGTGCACTTGGTTCTTGCACAACCAAACTTGCTGGCTGTGTCCGAATAGGGGGGGCTGGGGGAAGTAAGCTTTCTATCGTACTAGATTGAGAGTTCTTGAAAGATAAAGTTTTACCATGGATCAAAAAAAAAAAAAAAAAACACCAGGGAGTGCAGCCCGCTATCGTCTTACCTCCCTTAGATAAAGTATGGGCACTTCTGTCATCCATTGCGGGATCTACACACGTACAAATATGACATGCATGTGTGTATGTATGTGTATGTAGGCATGTATGTATGTGTGTGTGTGTGTGTACATGCATATGTATGAGTGTGTGTTACAGTAAAAAACCCATACAAAACAAAAAAAGTTGAGAATAAAAAAAATCTAATCTGCTGGTTTAAAAAATATATTATTTATGCAAGTCAGCAGATCAGGACCTTATAGAATTGTAAACTTCACACCTAAGGAACATGAATTCTCTGACTGCTATTATATTAAAAAAAAATTTTTATATATAAAAATGTATTTTCAATAATTAAGTGTTTTGCTTCAACCTGAAACCATCAAGGGGAAAGAAAATTTAAAATTTATCTCCCATAATTTACCTGTGTTGTCTTTCTGCTGCCTGTTTCCCTCACCAGAACCATCGCTGGGTTGTTCTTCATGATGTCCATAAACTTCTTATAGTAGTCCCAGACTGGCAGCTTCCGGCGCTACTCTAGGATGCTCCAAAACTTGTCCGAGAAGGGGCGACCAGTAAACTTGTTTATCTGCAACATCTGAGCCTCAGGTTTAGTGCCAGCTAGAGCAGCAGATGTCGCTGAAGTGGAACCAGAGAATGACGATGAGAAAGAGGGAGTGTCTCTGTTGTCTCGGCGACTGTATGATGGCCCAATCCAAGTTCAGCCATTTTGGTTTGTTTATGTAGTATACAATTTGAGTGAGAGTGAAGCAGTCAAATTAGAGACAGTTCTTGGACTACTATAGTTCCTAATAAATTATTTATATAACTACTTGGCACCACACACTAGTACATGCCAGTTGGTTGCCTTTGACAAATCTTGGGAAGTATTTTTTACACACACTTTTCATGTGTACGCAGTGTACCAGACTTAGGTAAATTAAAGAACAATGACATACCTCACTTTCGACCTGGACGCTCTATTCCCCAAGTCAAGTTTCCTTTTTTCTGCCTGTTCTGTCCGACATCCCCAATTTTATAAAACACACCACTAGTAGGTTGTCAGAACCAGCACTTGACTCGTCTTTACCGGGTAGGTGGGACCATTTACCTAATTTAACCAGGGTCTGGAACCTTGTTGGTAATTTCAAGACCAATTTAATGTACTACTCATGTCTGTTTTGATTTTAAACAGACGTGAGTTTACATTAAATTAGTCTTGAAATTACCTGTACCACGTCACCCGCGAGAGAGTATAACACCTGTGTTAACACTGCTACGTTCTAACATGAACTATACCCGACTGAGATGTAGAGAATAATGTACATGATGAGAAAGTGTTCGAAAAAATTTTTACAGCAGAAAATGAATAGACAAGATACACGTACCAGCTGCGCATGTTTTCAGGCAGTAAATCGTTTCATAACATAATTACAAAGGCTAAATAGGTATGTGCCAATGTGTGTGTGTGTGTGTGTGTGCACTCCAGTGTAAGCGTTTTGTGTTTGTGCGTATCAAGGATTTGTGTAATACTATACGGCAGCTTCACAATATTATATTGATGAGGATCTAACAACTAGCAAATAATAACTAGACTGTGTAGTTCGTTATTAAGATGTGCGTGGGAATTTCCGGTATGCTCATAATAATATTCATGACTTGTGATAAAAATTTCATGGAAGTAGCTTACATTCAGAGGTCAAAAATTTCTGTAAGAACTTTGGTATTGTGGTTTGAAAGGAGCTTCCCATGCTAAAGTGACCTTTTTAGTCACATTTTAACATGCCTGCACATTGCATAATCGTTCATAAACCAACTGGCACTGCTTTACCATAATCAATCAACCACAAGGTGTGAATACCATTAAAGCTAGTTGAGGTTCACCCCTGACAGGAAGTTTTCTGCACCAGAGTAATGAGGCCAGTTTGTCTTATAAGAATAGTTTTACTAATATAACTTAAGAATAACTACTGTATCTAACATTTTTTAACTACTCAAAAACACTACACAAAAATATACATCAGTTCATTACAATATCATCTGGATCAGCTACAAAAAAGTGTTGCAGAGTGTGTGGACAAAGACTAAACAAAGCTAAAGGGAAACCCCAGCCAGTATACTCTTGTTCAGAACATTCTGAAGATTTCCAGGCTTTTGTGGGGATTCTTAGTCATTCTGAAGATACTACCACACATCCTGTAATCACTGCCACATAAAAATTGTCAGGGCAAAGTAGGCCAGCAGCCATTCCAACAAGTTACTTCTGTGGAATGGTCACCACACTAGGACCACTGTGAAGTAAGAACAATATAATAATAATAATACTTTTTTTTTGTCACAGAAAAAAAAATTCCAGTCCCTAATGAACTATGCTTGCAATGAACAATTTCTATTGAACACACTATAATATTCCATGAGCATAAGACAGACATCTGGCAGAAGAAAAAATACCCCTCTCTATTGAACCTACCCACAATTTCTAATGTCATACCCAATATAGTAACCAAAGATGACCTTCAGCATGATGAGTTTGAACACATACAAAAAATATTCACATGAAATTTTTTCTTAAATACAGCTTTGCACTCACCATTTCCAAAAGAATTCTAAGGGAGGGAGGACAGTCAAAGGTGCCAAAGGAAGAGGAAGACCAAGTGGAGAAACTCCTAAATGGTGGTAGAGTAAGTTAATACTTTGTGCTCATCACTACCTCCCTCCCCCTCTGAAGACCCCCACCCACAATTCATTGTTACCTCGGTCACTGAGAAGCTAGTCTGTTCTATCTGCCTATATGTGGTCCAGACTCCAGTCCACCTCTTGTGTGACAACACTGTTTGTGCCCTTTGTTGCTGCAAACATATTCAACACAGCTACTCGTTGCAATGCCCATGTTGCAACAGACATACACTTAGTAGCGAGACAATTTCTACACCCTCACCATTATTCCTGTCCCTTCTAAGTGAGTCCATCGTTGTGTGTTATCGGAAGTGTGGAAACATGGTGAAGCTGCAAGATTACACAGCACACCTGAATATCACTGCAGAAGTCACCATGCCAATAACTCACCTTCAAAGGTTACCCTCAAAGACGTACTCAGCAAACCGAGCACCTCACCAGCGACTCCAGTAGAATGTCAAGCAGCACAACATCTTGTTAGGCGACTAATGCAATAGAGTCAAGGTCCTTCTGGAGTGGTACAAAATTCTACAGGTGGTCAGGTATATAAGGGCATACCTTCAATATTGCAAATTATTTATAATAATAAAAAATAATTACAGCCCATTAGCTACATTGGTGCAAGTGGCAGGTTGCAGAGTTTCTTTCAAAGGCCAGTACACGAACTGTGAAGAGGAGAAGTGAAGTATTAGAATCGGTGAGGGACATGATAAGTGGAAACTACAGTAGAACCCAGTTCGCTGCTGAGGTGAACAGCTTAACTCTGTCACAAAGACAGGAGCTTCAGAAGGTCCAGCTCCAACTAGTAATACCAGCAGACCATACCCTTGCCATGAAAGCTGACCTCGCTATTCCCTGGACCAAATTAAGAATACTGAGAAGATAAATTTAAAGGGAAAAATATAATAATTATAATACTAATAATAATAATTGTAGTAATAATAACAATAATGAACGCAATAACATTATTACAACAACAACAATATACCGTGACAGCAATGCATTTTTTAGATGGTTTAAATCCTTCAATGTCTCCATCATCAGTGAACGCCAGCAGCGTAGCCTGGCCAAGTTGGCGAGAACATAAAAGCAGAGCGTGCACCATTTTCCTGTGACAAGGATGAGGTCCGAGAAGTGCCATTTGTGTACAGGCCCAATATGATTGCGGCTATTGCAGATACAGTGGACCAGCATGAAAGGTATATAATAAATTGTATTATTAAATTAAAATTAAATTTACCGTAGATCTGGTGATGGAGCAATTCCAACTGGCAAGCTCTGGTTAAAGCTTGGGGGTGACAAAGGTCACGGTAGTTTTAAACTGACACTGCAGTTGGTAAATACTGCTCACCTTAATTCCATTAAAGAGACCATGATGCTCTCCGTTTTCAAAGCTGGGGACTCCACTATCAAATTAGCACACAGCCCTAGACATGTATAAGAGCATGTCATAGAAGCCTAGGGAATGCAGATAAGTAAGAAATTTTCTAACCTTCGTTATCCCTATTACTTGCATATTTGTCAGGAGTTGCACAGTGCGTCAGTTTCTTTCTGGTGACTACGAGTTCCTTTGTAAAATGTATGGACTGAGTGGTGCAAGTGGTGAGTGGTCTCTGTCTTAATTAGCTATGTAATATAGAGCACACACATTTGTTTAAAGGTCGGCACAACTGCCTATGGTGCCACATCACCAGTGCCGACTTGTCCGTACCTGCAACCCAAAGAAGAGCCCTTTTCCTTTGCGATCTCTTCAGACCTTGAAAGATGACCACTCCCGTTTCCTTTCACAAGGTCTTGGTGACATGCAAAATTTTACAACAATGTCATTGGAGAGACTATTTTTGACATCCCACTGGAAAATGTGAGAATTTAATTAGGTATAAAACAGGAGCAATAAAAAAACTTACGGTTTGTGTAGGTATTCATTCCTGGATTACAACGTAAGTTCACACCTCTCCTCTTTTACACACACAATTTTTACTGGAATGTCTTTACAGAAAATAAACGAAAAATAAAATATTCATACATTTTTTCATGTTACCTAATGTCACTGGGAATTTTCAATTGCTTATGGACGTTGCTTGAGAAGCGCTGCAAAGAGCTAGATTTCTCTGTGGCCATAGAAGGTGCCTCAGCTGGAAGCTTTCAAAGTGACAGTGCTGATATGCTGACCAAATGGTCAAACCTACAGTTAGAAGTGAAGACATCTGTTCAGTATGCTGAAGTAATTTCAGATCTACTGACTTACTCAACTCTAACTGGGGATGATGTCACCACTAGTCCACTGCACCAGAGTCTTGTGACCGAGTTAGACACTGCCAAAAGGAAGAAGAAGGATCTGGTATATGGGGTTGAGTAATAATTAGGCTGTTGATGACAAAGTTACCTGTTAATGTAATAAGAAACCAAATTAGCAGATATTGAAGCTGTACTCAAAAGGAAATGTGATGACACAAAAGGCCCCTACTACAGCAGCCTTGAGAAAAGCCTGGACCAGCTGAATGTAATGAGGCAGGCATACCAAGGGGGCATGTTTGTTGCCATGACCATAAACTTCTCAAGGTAAATAAATAAAATATATTAAAAAAATACATTAACTTACCTGTTGTATGGTCAAGTCCGCTAGTATCACCACTCTGTGTGATGGAATCAGAGCAGCCAGCATTAACTACCCCTCGTCCAAGTCATGTGCTGAGAAGGCGGCCAATTTGTTTATGGAGGCATTTGACTTCTTTGGCCATTGCCACAGGGGCTATAATTCTTCTCATTATATGAGTGATGAAGCAGTCACTGACCTAGGTAATGTTAAAAATTTATAAATATTAATTATGATTACTATTCTAATTTATTAGAATCACATTTATTACCAAGTTTTTGAAGTTTTACCGGGAGAAGTTTCTTTCAGCTACAATTTTACCGAAGATGCACATCCTCGAAGACCACGTCGTTCCCTGGATTCGGAGATGGAGATTAGGCTCTGGACTGAACAGGGGGCCGAGTCCATCCATGCTCACATTATGAAGCTCAAGAGAGGGCCATACAAAAAGAGACAAACACCACCAGCAAAGAAGAGCAAGCTTTCTGATGATCAGCAATAGCCACTTGCGAAAGCTGTTCCAATTGTACTGCATTACTTAGATATCTTTCTATTGTTTGTCTGTTTTACTAACACCATCAGGCAGTAGGGCATTCAAAGACCCTTTAAAACCGCAAGTTGATTAATCGTGTGTAGTCCTTCATAACAAAATGTTAACTAGTTAGAATATATTTCACAATGGCAGATAAGCTTCCTACTTTCCTTAGCTATATCTTATGTTATCCAATAAAGTTCCTGAGACCTGCTACACCACTTGCAGATATTTCTTTATCACCTTGGATTGCGCCGCATGGGTCAACAATACGCTTTTTTTTTTTTAAGGGTCGATCTAGATACTAATGTACTTTGGTTTCCTGTATCTCACGTAAGTGATTAGGTGAAATTGAATTGTGTGAGCCTTAATTCTATTATCAAACCCATGGTTACTAGGAGGAGTTGCCAAGGGAAAAAAAAATTTGTGGGCTAAGTGCTTGGTGAATGGAACGTGCTGGACGGTGTAGTCTGACCTTTTTGTATATTTCTTCTGTGGCTCCACCGTCTCCCCACCATACCCCCCTCCCTGGACGGAGTAGTCTGAACTTTTTGTATATTTATTGTCTTTTTTTTACCAGTTGTATAGCTGATATTTTACCTCTTTGTAGTACTTTTATTTTTTTTTATTTTTTTATTTTTTTTACGTGAACAAAACAATTTTTTTTTTTTATCACGCATGCGTGCAAATATCGCAAAATGAAATATGAAAAGAAAAAGGAAAAAGACAATAAATATACAAAAAGTTCAGGCTACACCGTCCAGGGAGGGGGGTATGGTGGGGAGACGGTGGAGCCACAGCGATGCATTGCCCCGCCATAAAGCAATTGCCATGCGGCCAAACAGGTGACTGGTAGGTTGGGTGGAGCCAGAAGTGCCGCAGCGATTCTCGATGGCCCTGCTGATGATGGTGATGGTGCGGATGGTGTCCTCAGCCAACCCACCTAGTGTCTCAGCCACAAGAGGGACGAAGTCCGTCCCGGAGGAGCGGCAAGCTGAGAGGTTGGCTGCAAGCTTCCTCTGCACACCAACTTGGAGGGCGTGGCCAGGTGTTTGGGCAGCCTGAGCGATGGTGAGCTCCTGTAGCGGGCTGATGACAAGCACATCAAAGGCGGTCGGACGTCCAAGGCTCCAGCATGGAACGAAAATGTCGCCTGGGCGAGCTTGCGAGCCAGGCAGTAAGCCAGGGGTCTCCTTGGAGGGAGCGAGAGCAGCGGACTGGGCAGCAGCGTGGATAGCGTCACGGACAGCATTGTGACGGGCAATGCGATCCCTATTCCCCCCGCAGCCGACCTGGTGATCACCGTACGCATCAGCAGTAAGGTGGCATTCCGGGCAGGGGTATGACGAGCTGTGGAGGGGAACCTGCAAGCCAGTAGCGCAGGCAACACCGGAACTCTCGGTCGTGGAGATGGAGGCCGAGGGTGGTGGAGGGGATGATGTTCAGCCAGTCTCCGGCATGGGGGAGGCTGGAGGACAAGGCAAGGGCCCGTGAGCGGCAGGTGGGAGCCGAGTCAAGGAGCTGCTGGAAGCAGGCCTCGTCAACGACATGACTAAGGCATTTCTGCCGGAGAGGGACGTCGATGTCATCTAGGCACTTCCAATCTGGGCGGGCGGCTTCTGTGGCCAGGCGCGAAACTGTCGGGGTGATGTGTGGAGAGGGGGCTGGTGGGCTGGCGAGGATCTGTAGCACCAGAGACTTTGTTACTGAGGTGGAGGCGAGAAAGGCGGCTGGTGAATGGCGTAGCGCACTGCGAAGATTGAGGCCCCCGTGACTACACCGGAGAGACGCCTTCAACCAGGACCAGTGGGAAACTGGGCCACCTACAATGGTCTCCAAGGTGCAGCGGATGGCTCTATCAAACTCGGCAGCGGTGCGTTGGATGTGACTGGGAGGGCAGGCGCGAAGGATAAAGGAGACCTTGGGGAGGGCGAGGCAAGAGCGCAAAAGGGTGCACTCCACCTGACAGTCGCCAACGCTGTGTAGCGCTCCAAGGGATTCCTTCAGCTTCGATAGCCGGGCGCCAAAAACCTCCTCGCAGTAGTCGGGTGGACCGATGGGGCATCCCAGGAGAGAGAAACCTCTGCGGGTGGTGGGAATGTCTGTTGGGAGGACAGACTGAGCCTGGACAGCGTCCTCTGGGATGTAGAGGAGAGACTTAAAGCGGTTGAGATGGAGGCCCAGGGGGGGACCTTCGCACTCCACAATGTGCAGGGCAGCAGCAAGGTCCTCTGGGAAGCCCATCAGGGTGCCGTCGTCCAGGTACCACACGTTGAGGCGGAGACCTGAGACGTCAGCCTGCAGGCGCTCAAGCAGGGGCTGGAGGGTTAGAGCAAAACCCAATGGGCCGAGAGGGTCCCCCTGCTGCACACCACTGCAGCTATGGATGGTATCTTCCCCCAGATGGAGCAGGGGCTGACAGGAGTAGCAGGATTCCATCCAGGCCGCTAGGTGTGGGATGCGTTGCCTGATCTCAGCAAACATGGACTCCCTGCTAATGCAGTTGAAGGCGTTGGAGAAGTCCAGGAAGAGGCACCAGCACTGATCCGGGTCATTAGAGGAGGAGAGCAGATGTGAAGTGGAATGGATGATGGCCTCGCAGCCGCCTTTGACTCCAACACCCAGTTGAAGGGGGGTGAGTGAAGAGATAGCAGAACTGCGGGAGGTGGAGGCCAGACACTTGGAAGTGAGCCGGCGCAGGACTTCTCCTACGGCAATGGGGCGGTGACCACCACTCTTCTTGGGCGAGGCAAGGAGGGTGGCCCCACAGAGGTGGGGGAGGACCGAAGGAAGGGCTCTGCCAGCAGCTAATAGGTTGACGAGGCTAGTGAGGGTGGTGAGGGCCTGGGCAGCACAATCTGGGGAGGGGCATCGAATAGCCTCCTGAAGGTGACTAGGGCGCAGACCGGAGGGCCCAGGGGCAGAGGCGTTGGGGAAAGAGCGCACTCCCTTGAGGACTGCAGGCTCTGAAAGGATGGCAGGTGACGGAACTGGGTCCAGAGGCACAGAGGGAGGAGGTGCCTGGGGGTGTTTCTTCCGCATCTCCTGAAGGATTTCCGGAGACGGGGAGGCTAGGCCGTCAGATGTCAGGGCTTGGATGGCCTTGCTGTACCGGCCGTCCTGCGCAGCACGCCTGGCTCTCCTGGAGTTGCTGGTGGAGGTGGGGGCAGAAGAGCGTGATTGCCTCTTGGCGAGGGACCGGGCATCCTCGAGGGCCTCGGACCAAAGGGAGACCAAATCACCATCTGCCCAACGCTGAAGGCGAGACTTCACTCGCTTCATGATCTCACGCCAACGAAGTTGTTGGCCTGCAGCAGGGCTGGCAAGCACACACTTGGCTAGAATGAAGAGGCGGGACCACTGGGATGGCTCGTCCGGATTGCGTACAACAGACCTCAGACAGGAGCTGAGAGCGAGGGCCCAGCTGTCACGGGCGCCCTTTGGGACATGCTGCAGGGTGGGCACATGGGATTTGAGGATGGTTGGTAGGGCTGGTAGGGCTGACAATGGAGGGGAGGCAGGCTGGGAGGAGGGGGGAGGAGAAGGGGCTGGTGATGAGCTGGCAGAAGGGTTGGCAGCAGCTGGGTGAGGAGGGGCAGTCGTTGTCAGGGATGAGGAGGGGCCTGATGGGGGAGAGCGGCCACGTGGCCGGGTGTTGTGGCAAAGTCCCAAATCGCCAGGCAAACAGCGGGAGCATGGAGCACCACTACGGACACAGGCGCATCTCAGGCACTTGGCTGTTCCAAGTTTACGCATGCGTATTAAAAATTACAGTAAAAAAAAAAAAAAAAAATGTCCCGTCATACGCATCCATACAATAGCAGTACCGCGCGTGAGTGGCATCTACGCACCCCCAGTCGGCTTCCCAGGAATGTTATGTTTAAAAATAGCGAGCAAGCCATTGAAGGGCGGACAATCCTTCCCCTTTTCTTTCTTTGCGTTGGAGAATAGAAAGCTTATTTGAATTGAAAATAAACTAGCTAGGAAATCAATTTGGCTAAGGAAATTTGTGAGTTTCAGTAGTACTAAGTGATTTAGTTAGTTTGCAGGCTTTTCTATAGCAATTATTGGTTACGAGTTTGGACGTATCTAGTGATGCATAGAATAAAAAGTTAAAGCTAAAATATTATGTCATCATAGGAAATTATCTCACAGATCAGATTAGCTACTCAGTGTGGATAATTGTACCAGCTTATTGTGGGAGTCAAAACTTATAACCCATGACAGCCTTATTACTTGGAATTCATTTTATATTGAGGTAAGTAATTGCAACATATCAATATGATTCATTAGCATAGTGAAAATTTAATTACAAAAAGAACTATTGCTGCAATGACTAGTGAGCTAAGCAAGCTAGATATATTTCATCCAGTTAGATTTACTAAATTTGTATTCTTAGTCACCTTAAATTATTCTCTTTGTATAAAATGACGCATAATTAGAAGAGAGAGCTTGCTATGAGCTACAACTCTTAGCATAAACTCTCGAGGAAGCTCAAGTGTAGCTCTTGTTTAGCTGCACACGGAAGTTAAAATGTATCCCCTTTTGACTCGAGGTATTTCTCAGAGTAGTATTTAGGAACACACTGAAATAGCAGTATATTTGTTTTTTCAAGCGTGGTAAAAAGAAATAATGTGTTTTAGCGGTTCTAGTCAACAGCTATCGTACATGCCCACCTCATACTAAATTTAGGGGGAACAGCGAATTTGATAATCAATCCCGTTATCGCAATTTTATCTATCTAGCTATGTCGAGCTTTCTCCTAGCATCCAAAATCTTGCTTTTTAACTCATAAGTTCAAGCCAGATCATTACCAAGTAAAATAGTGACAATCGGTACTGGTTCAGGGAAATGGTCATGACTTGCAGGGGCATCATTTCTGAGAAATCTCATATTCCTGAAACCTGCAAGTGAGTTTCCTTAAGTTGTGCATGACAAGTGCAGGTAGAGTGTACTATGAGTTTCCCTCTACTGACAGACACATAAGTTACACATAACAGGCAAACTTTTCACTTGAAATTCAGAGTACAAGAAAGAAAACAAGGAAATTATCTCATCACAAGAAAACCTATTTCATAATTAGATTAATGACAGCACCTAGACTTGTGACTCCCTTTGAATATCTATGAAAAGGAGTAAGACGGAAGCAAGTGAGACACAGGCAAATAAACAAGAGACGTAGGACCTATTTCATGTATGAGTGACTAAATATGTAAATTGGTAAAGCAACTTGAAAATTATAAGATGTAAGAAGAGTGATGTACTTTTTGTTAATAACTTGGAAGCAGGCTGGCCTTGGGGATTTTTTTTTAGCTATTTACATTTTCAATCACCCCTAACAACCCATATCAATTTATGAGAGCTACTGAGAGATATGATTACCTCTCTTTGGTGTAGTAATGGTGAGTATAGTTACACTACTTTAACTTCTTTGCATAGGAGCCCCAGAAAAACTATGCTACGTCGAATTCAGTTTGTTGTTCAATAGCTACTGCACTTGGCCAATTTTCAGTTTATTGTGAAGAGGGAATATATTCATTTTGACTGCAGAATGCTGATACACTACACTGTTATTATTTCAAATAATTGCTCTCTAAACTTATACAATTAGTTTGCAGCACCCTAAAAAGGTGCTCCAATTATGAAATTTCAACACTTGCTGTGGAAGCCACACAGCGTCAAAACCATATTAGTGTAGTAGACCGCCTACCTCTTAAACGTCACACTGAATGTTGCAAATTCAAAGTACCTTTTTGTAGTGCTGTGATGATTCTCAATACTTCATAATAACAATCTGGTTGGTAAAGGGTCACCTTATTGAGACTGCATATGTAGCTTGCTGAGTCACACCACTATAATACAGAATTTCTGTCGTGTTTTCTTTTAACCGTTCGGTAATGTATGTATGTATGTTTGTGTATGTATATGTGTATGTATGTGTGTATGTATGTGTGCATGTATGTGTGTATGTATGTATGTATTTATGTATGTATGTACTTATGCATGCATGTATGTATGTATGTATGTATGCATGCATGTACATATGTATGTACGTATGCATGTATTCATGCATGTGTGCACATATGGATGGGCATATGACATATAATATAATGGTATGCCTAGTGATGTGCTTGAGCACAAATGGCAAGCAAGTTTATGCACAAATGAAACACTTCAAGAGAATCTGTCAGTCTATTTGTAAAAGTATAAGTATTTAGTCGTAGTTACCATTAGCTAACACTACAGAACTACTTTCATATCTCAATTTCCTGAGTACTGGTGTTTTCTGTAGTCTGTCTTTCTGACTGTCTGAATTTACAGTAGCTTGTGACAACAGCTACTACAAATGACATAGTTTTAGAAATTATGTCTGGTAAAGTGTCTCAATACCATAGTAACCATTTGCCATAACATTTTGTGACTTAAAAAAACAACAACAAAAAACAAAAACAAAAAACAAACAAAAAGTTCTAAAGAATTACTGCACAGTGTTGAGTCTAAAAGTATGTTTGTAAGTCCCAAATGCATCTTATCGCATTTAGAAACAACCTAGTACAAAGGGGTAAACAATTAAATTTCCTTGGATGATATGGGATTGCTACGCCAAAAGCTTCTGTTTAAATGGAGGTATGGGAAGGGGTAGACCACAAAGCAAACACAAAAACACAAAGTCAAAGTACAAAATGGCATATGTACATCCATATAAACAAATATCCCCAATATTCAATTGTGTTACCCTTGATGATAGTGTCTCACTTGCTTCGTTCACTCACCAATTAAAATAATTGGCAATGGACACTGATGTTGTGTCAGTATGTTTTTTTATCTGACTAGAATATAATGTGTTACTTTTTATTACAGAATAGCAATGGAACCATATTCTCGTGAATACACTGTGATTACAAACTGCATGGATAAATTGGAAGTAGCACTGAAAGATAATCGAGATATTGTTCATTTTCTTGAGCGTAATTATATCATCAATAAAGATATTCATGACTATGTATTGAGTGCTACATGTCCACTAACATCATTGGAAAAGTCAGGGAAGCTGGTGGAAAAACTACGAGACAAAGTTGAATTGAATGCACAGAATTTCTATGTTATATTAACGGAATTTCAGTCCCACAGAGAAACATACAAGGACATAATTCAAATCCTTTTATTGAATATGAAGGAACAAGGTATTGATGTACCAGCACATGATAATACAGGTGAGTATTTGTTGTAATAATTATGCTATGTATTCATGGATTTATAAGTTGACAATGTTCCCCTCTGATACAACTATTGTATCACAGTTCAAATTGTAGGCAACAAAAAAATTATTATAATGCTAGCTATTGTATAAATGAATAGTTAGATACTATGAACAGAACATAATCCGTAGGAAGACACCTTGCAGTATTTAAGAAGACTCCCACCCCCTTACAATTTTAGATTTGTCCCTTCTTTGCAATAAGCTTAGCCCCAAAATTATAAAAAATTATATTAAAATTATGTTTGACATTGTTAGTAAAAACAAAGAGAAGTTTGATCAACTTATTACAACTAGAGAATCAGCTATTAATAATAATAGTAATAATAATAATAATAATAATAATAATAATAGATAGTATGGAGCGTAAATTGCTCATTCAAAAATGTGTGGGAAAAATCACTGTTCGATTGAAACTGCATGGGGAAAGTGAAATAGTGCGTAACCAAGTGAAATACCATGTTAGCCAAGTGAAATAGTACGGGTAACTGTGCATGCGTGCAGTGTTAACCTCAATGGGGACCTTTTACCAAATCGCACTCTGAGGCCAATAGGGATAATGCAAGAAAAATGTTTGCTCATGTGATTTCGACCTGATTGTTTGTAGTCAGAGCATAGCAGACAAACAAACACACTGACAGACAAACAAATAGACAGAACAACTACAATAACCCTCTTGGCATGTACGCTGAGGGTTAACTTGAAGTTGTAGACTTTCAGCTCTGTCTGTTGTAATCTACTATAAAAAGATGGTCTAGAATAAATTCTTAGGGTCAAATTATTCCCTCAAACTTTCCAATTGTTTTAGAATTATTCTACTGTTCTTCAAAGATACAGTTATCTATATAATAATACACTTGTGTGTCAGTAATGACGACAACTGACGACCGACGGTGATTGTATTCATGAATAATTCATTCGCCTAAACACTTCTGTAAAGCGGCGTATTTACACGAATTGGTAAAGCATCGTCACATTCAGTAGAAGGTGACTAAAAAGCCGGTGTAATAGTAGTCTAGTGTGCCAGACCCACATAACGCGTGAAGCGCACGGAGGGTCTGGGGACATGGCCGTACCAAATTTGTTCTAGACAAGAAGAATGTGGAAGTGGTGAATGCCCCACCTCCTTTATACCTGAATTTCTACCGCAAATTACCATGATTGTTAAACAGTACGTTAAAAGGGTGGCTGACTCCTACAGGAATTTCTATTTGTGGTTGAGTAGGGCTACTCCAGGTAATGTGCTAACAGTAATTGACCGCCGGAATGTATGTGCGGCGGAACAAATCAAAAGTACGAAAGAGAAGGCAAAAGGCGACTAACTATAAAAAGCTGTTGGAATCGGCGAGAAGGCAGCGTAGGTTTAAAAAAGAATAGAAGAGAAGGAAAAAAGGTGTGATAATAGCTAATTATAACTAAAATGCGGGTGGAATCGACGGTAAAGGCCGCTTCAGTTTTAAAATGGAAGGCGAATGTATGAAAAAATAGGCAACATTTTCGCAAAGCTCAAGTCTACTATCATGATAAGACAGAGAGATTCAGAAGCAAGAGAGGAGAAAGGGTTTAAAAGAAAAAATTGGGGATAAGAAATGCTGAGATTGTTCAGAAAAAGGATAGTAGGATAGGGAAACTTGTGTAACGTTAACCAATGTAGAGAATGATAACAGAGCAAGATAACTTATGTTACGGCATTCTTACTTTGCAATAGGTCAAGGGCAACTGTGTGGCGGGTACTTGCTAGTATATAAATAATGCTGGGATTCACTTGGCACCGCCTATGGACCAATAATAAAGTGTTTATGATAATGTGATGCTAAAATACTTAGCTTTTTGTTATGACTATATTTATTTTGTTTAAGAATTGATGTGATGTGCTACAGACAGTTGTGTAATGTTTTCTACTATTCTTTAAGCACATTAATAATAGCAATTATTATTGCATCTTCCATTTGTGACAGACAACCGGAAAACCGATCAAGGACGATGTTATAGTATCTTCATTTAGTGGCACTCTTGATGAAGGTAATATCAAAAGTATAGTGTTTAATATTATTGTCTAATACACTTGGCATTTGTTTACAGAGCTTATTGATTTACAAGAACAAGTGCAGTTACTGGAAGATGAGTTTGCTGATCTAGTTACTGAATTTGTAGATTATCTAGTAAAAAACGGAACCTCAATCTACGATGTTAAAAAGTATATTAGATTTATCCCACGGTATGTTGGTGCTAGTATCACTCCATTATGGTGTAAACTCAAACCTGAAGTAGAACAAATTGCAGAGATCGATGAATTTGTGGAGATGTTAAGTTTAAATCTATGGAACTTTTTGGACTATGAAATGTTAAAATATTTGATAATGAAGTGTAAAATCCCACATTTGTCACAAGAAATAGAAAGCTATGTTAAAAAAATTAAGGATTTTAAGCGAACAACATTAATCGTTCCATTTATCAAATGTTGGAAAGGGCGGCATCAAATAGACGACATCCCAGATTCTGTGGTTGAGCTCACAATCAAGTTTGACATCAAAGAAGATATCACTAAGTTTACATTATCTCGTTTGGAAGTCTTGCGAGATTGTATTGTAAATAAATGTGTGCCACTGCTTTCCCACTTTGCATCTGCAATGTACTATTATAAATTTAGTGAAGGAAGTATATGCGTGTCTTGGTTGTTCCCAGAGAGATTTTCACTTGTATTGAAAAATAGAATACAAGATATGTCATTGATACTAGAAAAGTATCATATATTATGGGTGAAAATTAATGAAGAATTCATATACTTACAAAGCACAACCAAGTTGTGTAAGTTATAGATACTTTATTATTCAACACTTTATTTTTATATAAATGCTATAGTATTAAAAATATTTCAGTTTTTAAGGTAATATAATTTCTTACTATGTTATTATCCCAAATAAATTATACACTAAGACTAATTCAATGTGACTAACCTAATCACTCTGTTATTGCACCTTTTGCAAGATGTTATTGTATTTGTTTATAAATAAATTCTTATATCAGGACAACGATTTGAATAGTCTAAAGTTCAGCTACATAGAACAAAATATATAAACTTGATGGCATCTGCTGACCTTGGGTTGCTAAACATATTGAATGATAAATTTATTGGAAGGATTGTAATTGCCTCACATATGCAAGGTGATTGATTGCTCTTAGTGAACTTCCTTTTATTCGTGCAGATCGATCTACGTCAGAAAAATCACTTATATCTTCCTCTGCTTCATCATTCAGTGCCAATACTCTTACAAGTGGGCATCTCAGTAAAAAAATTGGTAA
>WLWD01001521.1_pt1 | contig 32740 bp, 22 predicted proteins | sample 6712731 | NCBI WGS metagenome assembly WLWD01 (sample SAMN12718690, study PRJNA576275) | sponge metagenome | isolation source: marine sponge | host: Mycale hentscheli | place: New Zealand: South Island, Marlborough, Capsize Point | collected 2014-11-01
GGGGACATGGTTACCACACTCTAATTAGTAGGAATAACATGTGCAACAAGTCCATCTGAATGAAATGAAGTGGGGGGACATGGTTACCACACTCTAATTAGTAGGAATAACATGTGCAACAAGTCCATCTGAATGAAATGATGAGGGGGGACATGGTTACCACACTCTAATTAGTAGTAATAACATGTGCAACAAGTCCATCTGAATGAAATGAAGTGGGGGGACATGGTTACCACACACTAATTAGTAGTAATAACATGTGCAACTAGTCCATCTGAATGAAATGAAGAGGGGGGACATGGTTACCACACACTAATTAGTAGGAATAACATGTGCAACAAGTCCATCTGAATGAAATGAAGAGGGGGGACATGGTTACCACACTCTAATTAGTAGGAATAACATGTGCAACAAGACCATCTGAATGAAATGAAGAGGGGGGACATGGTTACCACACTCTAATTAGTAGTAATAACATGTGCAACAAGTCCATCTGAATGAAATGATGAGGGGGGACATGGTTACCACACTCTAATTAGTAGGAATAACATGTGCAACAAGTCCATCTCAATATAATAAAGAGGGGGCCCTACTAGAAATATCTTGCAAGATCATTTAAAGATTCTTGGCAAGAATCCTGCAAGATTATCAGAAATCTTGAGAGATCTTGCATGATTTTTCCAACATTTCTTGCAAGAATCTTACAAGGCCAAAGCAAGAATCTTACAAGGCCAAAGTAAGAATCTTACAAGGCCAAAGTAAGAATCTTACAAGGCCAAAGTAAGAATCTATACAAGGCCAAAGTAAGAATCTTACAAGCCCAAAGTAAGAATCTTACAAGGCCAAAGTAAGAATCTTACAAGGCCAAAGTAAGAATCTTACAAGGCCAAAGTAAGAATCTTACAGGTAAATAGATCTTGTTATATTTATTATTGCTGGAATTAGCATGCTTTGGGGTACTTGATTACTTCAATTTTGGAAGGTTGTTTTACACCCTGCCTCTTCAAATTCCAGAAAAGGAAAAATTACTAACAGTGTTGATTGTGGCACAGTGGTAAAGTAGGTGTTATGGGTACAGACTAATGTGAATTCAGACTTGACAGACCTTTTGTAGTTAGTTTGATGCTATTTGAGCATCACTTTTAAGGAATATTAAAACATATAGTAGGGAAAATTTTGCAAATTGTCAAAAATAACTGAGTAGTATCTAGTAAAATAGGCAATATTTCTGCATTACAAACATACGTTGTCCATTCTTTGATTAAATTGAATACTTTCATCATCGTATACTATCACTTCTTCACACTGCATGATACAAGATATTTAACACTATGTTTGTAAGGAATAGGTAGGAATGATTACCTCAATCTGGTGTCTACTGGGAAGGGAGACATTGATCTGCACTTCTTTCTACCAGAATCATCACCGACCCTTAGACAATAAACAAGAATTACAAAATGCATCAGTCACAATATTCATAAAATACAGTACAGAATTAATAAGAAGAAAAGAGAAACATTTACTTTAGACATTAAATAAAGTTTGGAATTTTAACTTACATTATCCATTCTTTGGTCACTTGGGTGTTCAGAGGGCATCTCTTCGTTCTGCATGATATCAAATAAATTATGCTATTAATGTAACTCACTAGCACAAATGATTACCTCAATGTCTGTGTCCACTGGGGTTGGTGTTGCTGCTGTTTTCCTTTTTCTTTTTCCTGAATCACCAACCTAGACAACAGCTATAAAAAAAAATCTTTACCGTAATCTACAGAATAGTAAATAAATACAATATATACCTCACTCTTGGCCTTTTCAAGTGCAGTGGTCTTTAAGGACATGCTTGCACTCTGCCCTGAACTCGTGGCATTGATCCTTTTCTAAATTAACTAAGAATTAAAATTAAAAAGAAAAAAAAGGAAAAAGAAAAATTGTCATTGGTGCAATTTTTTAAAGTTTGATAACATACCCTCAAATGCAACAAATTCTGCTGGGTAGGGCTTGCCTTTTACCTCCACATACAAACTTGAACCTTTCTGTAAATCATTCAGAGTGAGCAATCCTCCTTCAGATTTTGATAAATTTTGAACCTAGTCCTTATTTTTTCTCCGGTCTGGGAGCACTTTACAATGACCATTTCTATAGGACTCAATTGTTTGAGACACCCTTTTACACTGCAAATATGTATAGACTTTACTGTCCTGTACACTTCCCATTTCCTGAACATAGTCCTTGAATTTGATGGGTGCCTTTCTTTTTCTTCTCTTTTCCACTGGTTCATAGGATTCTTCTTCACTACTTGAGATTTTTTTTCAAGTTTAGAGCCAGGTATGACCAAAAAGAATCCAAATGACAAAGAAATCCAGCTGATCCAGTGTACTGGTAGTACATGTGGTTAACAGTTGTTATCACATGCAGCTGCTGTGAGCTTAAGCTGCATGGATTATTTTTGGGAGTGGTTTTTATGAAACTTTTCTGGTTCAGTTTGAAAACAACAACAACAACAACAACAACAACAATAAATACAATCATGTCAAAAAGAAGAGGCCAATACAAGAAATACCTGAAGGATCCCACTGCTAAAGTTCCCAGAACTACTCTGTGGCTACAAAGAAAATCTCTCCAGGGCGTAATACTAAGGTAGCCAGAAAAACATGTTTAATTTGCTACAATGTGTCATATATTTAACATTCTTTCAGATCCCAAAAGAAACTGTGTGTGCAGGGTACGTGATATTTGGAATGGAGACGCGATAAAATATCTAAAGCGAAGAGATCGCTTTTTTACTCTCTACAGATGGTGTTCCAGTCTTTAAATCTTCCCAAGATAGTTTGTGGCCAGTTTATCTGATTATCAACAACCTTCTGCCAGCTATTTGTAACAAAAAAGAGAATACCATTCTTTGCTGTCTGTGGTTTGGACCAAAACTTGCCATGAGATCATTTCTTAAGCCAGTGGTAGAAATGCTACAATCACTGTACATGGTAGGCTGGCCATTAACGTATGTAGTGCAGTAAAGACTATAAGAGCAAAATTACTTAATGGCATATTTGATCTGGTTGCTAGTGAACATGATTCAATTTAATGGTAAGCATGGATGTTTGGCATGCACTCACCCAGGGTCTCACTTAACGCAAAGTTGTCATGTTTATCTTCCTAATTTTCACCCATTACCAGCAGCACGAACACATTCAGGCATTATGAAAGCAGCTCTAGAAGCTGAAAGAACTGGAGAATCAGTGCTTGGCATAAAGGGCAAATCTGTGCTGGCAGATTCTTTGAATCCTGTTGATAGAATACCAATAGATTATATGCATGCAATCTCAGAGGGTTACTTGATGGCTACTTCACACTTGGTTCAAGTCAGAAAATCACCGCGAGTCTTCTTACTATTTAGGAAGACATGTTCGTAAAATAGATATCATCTTGTTGAAACAGACTCCCCTATCTGAATTTAGTCGGCCACCAAGGTCAATCCAAAGGCACATGAGTGAGAGTTCCACATCGGATTCGTACTCACCTACGTACGCACGGCTCTACTTTTCCCCATACAATTCTGGAAGCAAGGATAAATAATCTTTTAACATTAGGTCAGCAGCATCAATTTGGTTAGGGGTGATGCAGTCTTGTAGAAGAATGTGAAAAGCGTATACAAGAAGACCAAAATAATGCACATAATGATGGCAAACAATCCAAAAACAATGGCAAAGAGAGTAGCCAGCTGCGCATTTCACTAAGCCATCTATCAAAATATGTCAAGCTGTGGGGGCTACTGTGGACTCACTCTGCATTTGGGTTCGAAAGTTACAATGGTCATTTGAAATATTTATTTCATTCACGGTCAGTGATAGTTGATCAATTAGTTTCAAATTTAGACATACAGCAGACTCTCCAACTGTTAATAAATCCCTATCTGTTAGAACAAGAATCTGTTGAGGTGCTAGAGTTTCTGGAAGTAATGAAAAGGAATACTCGAAACCGAGCAATGAGCAAAATCAATAAGAACACATTATGTTATAGGGAAAAAAATCAAAATAGCTATTTCCAGAGAAGAATGTGAGCTTCTAGGCAGCACATTTGACACAATCAAAGCATTCACTAGAATATACCACAAAGAAACATTATATCATTCAGCACTGTATGCTAAAGGAGATGGAAAACGTAACAATAAAGTGTGTTCATTTAAAATTAATAATTTAGAATTCGGAGAATTGCAGTATTTTGTCCTCACTCCCCAGCCAGTTGCAGTTATGAAAGTATTTGAATCATCAGGATCTTCCATATTGGAGCAAGCAGGGAACCCTTGTCGGCAACAATTGAATGATTACTACAAAGAAATATATATATTTTATATCCGGTGATGACAAATAGCTCCTGTCATTTTCCATTACTTTTAATGGTTACTACGAACTGTATGAATTTTTACCCTCCATACATTTCCGTACGGGAATACTGAGGACTATGTTATAGTTATAAACCAAAATTGAGGTTTGTATGCGATTTATAAATCGCAATACAAACCTAATGATTTTGGTTTATAACTATTTTATAGCCCAAACATAAACAACGAGCAAAGTATAGCGTTAGCTATCTTAGTAATTGTATTAAAGTACCCAAACTCTTAATTGTTCCATTTTGCTTTGATCTGCCTTCCATCATAATTATGGTTGCTAAGGACTATATCAGACTTTTCCCCGCTAATACATTTTCTTACGAGTATACCAGACTGTATCCGATTTATAGTTCTTAACGACAAGCGTGGTCGCTCGGGTAACGGGCTATAAATATACAAAAAAAATTTTTCCCTCTAAACGTTTCCGTACGGGAATACCAAGGACTATATCAGCTTTATAGTACTCGACGACAAGCGCGATCGCTCAGGTAACGGGCTAGCTAGCTATAGCTAAAATATACAAAAAAAATCGGCTTCTACACTTCATCGGTAGCCATGCAGTATTGCAGTGATGTCTTAATTTCTTTCTTCTAGTAGTATTTGCTGACCTGCAGAAGTAACCATAGTCAATTCGGCAGGTTTTTCGCGCTCAAAGAGTGTGACGTCAGGCACCCTTAAGTAGACTCTACGTTTTTATTTGTACGAGCTACTTGATACTCGATACGTTTTTACGCTGAACAAATTCTCTGAAATTTCTTTTGTAATAAAAATATATAGCTTATGTTAGCACTCGTGGTTGCACTTATTTCTTTAGCATTCTCTATGATGTTGATAGCGCGTTTTAAATTGGCGTGTGCGTTTACCTAGGCTATGAGCTTTAGCCCAAGCCTTTTTCCAGCCATGCCAAATATTTTGTTTGCTATAGATAGTCTTAATTTTCTACTCTTTGCCATTGTAATAAAGTTGCAAGTAGGTGAGTTAAGACTATAAAATACTTCCTATCATATGATTTTGTTAATATAACGACTGGCAGCTTTAACAACACTAATTTCATAAAAGTATTGAGTTTAAACTATTTTAGCTCTTTGAAAATATGAATTGTGACTAACAGTTTCATTAAATGGCCTTGAAAATACAAATCACAGTAAAACATAATAGCTAGTCATAGTTGCTCAATAGGTACAATAGATAATATGAAATATCTAACTAATCCTTGCAGCAAAATTGGATGGCCAAATGACTCCAGAAGTGCAAGTGGCATATGTAGGGTCTTCAGTAACTATATCATGCCCCTATCAGAACCCTCATTGGAAACTGAATTGGTACACCCTCAGGAGAGACATTAGAGTAGAGACCTACAAGATTAAAATAAAGAGAGTGACGGAGCACCACGACGGAGTGTATTCCTGTACTGACCGTCAGACTGGACATACTCTAACTTCGATGTTAAGAGTTGGCCGTATGTTTATCTAAAATTTTAAGATTATTCATTATAATTATTTAATGAACTATTAACTAATTAGATAGAAATACATTTAGCTACTTATTGTGTAGGTTATTCCCCATAAAAACGGAGGATAAAAAAAAACATAATAATATGCCAACAAACTTTAAACTGCTTCATTTTGCTATTCCCTAAATAATATGCTTCTAGGACATTATCTACAGCTCCAGTAGAGTAGTCTCTACAGCATTATTCAATTACAGTGGAACCTCTCTACAAAGGCCATGCTTGGGGTCAAGTCTTTTGACCCTTGTAGAGAGTTTGGCTGCTTTCAGAGTTTATTTTTTATTGTAGTAGATCACTGTGTTCCATTTATGCTGGCTGTTGTTAAGAGTCAAGTTGTTCTTCAGAGTCCCTTTGTAGAGAGGTTCCACTGTAGTTTTTTTTTCTTCAATTCTGTGAAATCTACTTCAAAATTGCACCCATACACAAATGTTTGAGTGTAGTAAATGTCCTGAGAAAAGGTATGGTGTGGGTAGCTATCAAGATTAATAATGTGAGATACTTTAGTAGCAGAAGAAAGAAAACCTTTCATAATTCTGCAAGAAAATGGTCACATGCCTGCAAAATATCCCACTAGCTATAGGCATTTAGTTGTGGTTGTTGTTCTTGTCTTCAAGTTATTAATATTGGCTTGTTTGTCATAAGCATACTCAGCTGTAATAATGACTATGTGCAATTACCACTAGATAATGAAGCTACAATATTCGGAATTATAAAATATATAGAACTATGTTGTAGCTAAATACAGTAGGTTAGCCACTTTTATTTCAGAATGAGAACTTTACCATAAACTACCACTGCAGTCTTACAATGTATAGCTACTGTTTGGTTTAATTCACTAGCACTTCCAGTACAGCACTACCGGCATTTATTTCGTGCACGCTTACCACTGATTTTGTTTAAAGGTGAGGGATAGGATATGAAGTACACTATTTGTTGCAGTATTTTTGTAGTGATTTCTGCAATAACTACTAATGTTGGACATCTTTTTCTTTCTCAAAACAACATCATGTGCATAGGTTTAAATAGCTCACTAAATGTGGGAGGGCTTATGCGAAATTCAAGCATTAATTGTACTAGTTTATTTAATGGAATATAAGATTAAATACCTCTGATAATTAAATTCAACTGTTCCGGAAGCTCTTTGCGCACATGTGAGACCAAGCCATTATCTAAAGTATTTCAGACTTTATTGAATGTAATTGCTTAGTCTTGAGTGTTGATAAGGCCCATTCAGCAGTGGAAGATTTAATAGAAATTGTTGGAGTTAAATTTGAAGCAACTTATATAGAAGGTAGCATGTCCTGTGTGCTAATAGCTATAATGTGTCTGACTAAATACTGACTGAATGTATGTACAGTTGAAAAAAAAATCAAATTTGTTGAAGAAGCTACAGTAATTGAACAGTTTATCATTCCATGCACTATGCACTTAACTAATTGATGTACTGATTGAACAACATTAATTGCACTTGTCACCATTAATTGACCATACCATTGTAAGAGCACTTCATTTAAAAGCATTGTCCATATCACCACTTCTTCTCTTATCTAGTTTTGTTCAAGTTGAAGTAAATTACAACAAAATTTTCTTTTATATATTATTTTAGTCAATATATAAAGTTGGTTAAACATGGGGATAATTGGTGGGGGAGGAGAGGAGGGTGAAGCCTCCCACAGGTTTCCCATGTGGCTATGCCACTGATTTTAATACTTGGCCATTTATACTGCTTCAAATGTTAGCTATGGTATAAAATTGTTAAACCATGGCAACTCTCAACATAATCGCTAAATAATTGCTTTCACCAGGGATTCACTCTTGGGTAAGGATAATAATCAGAGATAAGTCCTTGAATACACAGTTTCACTATAACATAATGTTATTATACATTACATATATTATATGATGTGATTCTATTGATCCTTGCATGTGGTAACTCTCAAGAGGTATTCTTATATAGTCAGCTTTGCTTGATTTGAAATAGATAGAGACTCTGCTAGAGTAACACCACGGTTACGAAAGCAGGAGGCAGGATCTATGGCAAGATTTATATGTTCTTCATACTCAGCAATACAGTGGTATATGAACACTGGAATGGTGCATGGTGGGGTACAGATCTTAGGTAGTAATTTAGTTATTCAAGTTAAGGTATCAGCAGATTTTGGAGGTAAATACTACTGCTATGGTTATGACAAGGCAGCTCGAAAATACTTTTTAAGTGAAGGAATACTAATACCAATTGGTTAGTATACTATACAAGTATAAACATATACTCTATATTATTTGTATATGTATGTATATATATATACTTTATATAATATTTTTACATGATTGAAATGAGATATGGTGAGATATTTTGTGAGCAGGCTAATTGACTTTCAGGAGCCAAAGGCAAGTGAAAAAAATCCGGAGAGTGAAATATCTTGCTATGTCATCTCTGACATAGGGATTGGCAAATTATGTTGTTTTTTTTCATTATGCTATTCTCATCATTTGTAGTAATTATGCTACTCAAAACCTCCAATTATGCTTAACATTATGCTCATAAATAGAGTTCAAAGGTCACCTCAACCACATTAACAACTACAAAAATCCATGTATACATGACAAATCTGAATCCTGATATGGTCACTGTTGATATGTAAATCAATGATCTGCATTCTGATTGGCAGCAATGCTTGATTCCGATAGTATTTTATTGCTAGAGGGACATAGCATGCAGGTTTATCACACATAGCTATGTAGCTATCTCCATTAAGATTGAAATTTCTTGATATTCATTGGCTCATGAATTTAGTCCAATTTTGCACAGTTATAAGAGCAAGGTGCTCATCACAGTAGCAGAACTAACTACAGAAATCAGTTGGTATTGATAGCTATCATTAGACTATGGTCAATCAGTTGTCTCTTGCCTCTGGGTTAAAAGTTTTGATAACAATGTAATTGAGCTAATTTCTTTTTAAACTTTACATAATCTAATTATCCATCTATAAGTTGTCACAATGACTTTAAACTTTGTATATAGCTAACTTAGTCATTGTTTTCGTTTTTGGTTTTCATGATAGTAAATTAACATCGGGGTACCTGGTGCCACCCCGCTCCCCCCCTGGTGCCACTCCCCCCCTCCCCCCTAGTGCCACCCCGCTCCCCCTCCCCCCCACCTCAAAACAACTTCTACCATTCCAGATTCTTTTCTTGACTTCTTTTTTTTTTTTTGTCTAGTATAAATTAAATTAAATCAGAATAGTTTTAAAGCAATTTTAATTATGTTCTGGTTATTAAAATAAATTCTTTATTATGAAAGCTGGAAAAGGGATTTTGATTATTTAAGTCTATTGTGTTAATTGCACAGATCAATCCAAAATTTTGCCAGTAATTACACAACTTGCAAAGAAAACAACGACTATGATAATGTGTGACACAATCGCCCCATCCATAATAAAATGGTACTTCAATAATGGGCCATTACCTGAAAATGCTGCACCCCTGGAAAAGGATATGCACTACTTGCAAATAAAGAACCCGAAGGAATCCAACATTGGTTTTTATGAGTGTATTGGAATAATGAATACATCAAGAGGCGCTAACATATACTTTTCTGCCATTTCAGTCGTTGTAAAAAGTAACCATTCAGTTGTGATAATAATATTTGCACACATCTCTGTATCCAGATAATTTTCTTGACTTGTTTTTTTTTTTTTGATATTGTATTAAATAAATTATAATTTTAGTGTTGAGGTTGCATCAGTTTATACCAAGTGTAATGAAGCACATTATCATCATAAGGCCAGAGGGAATGGACAACTTAAAATAAGAAGCTCAATTAATAGTCGAGTAGAAATGTGTAATTTGTTGAGTTACATATTGACAGCATCAGGTGTCCTTTTTCTGTAATAGTATTTGCTTTTTTAATGTTGCCAAAGGTATATAGCTACACCTCTAAATAGTGACTTCAATTTTTAAATACATACTAATTATATACATAAATTAAAGTTAGTTGGAATGTGAGCCATGAAACAATTTTTAATGCATTATAAACAGAAACAAGTCATTTGACTGATGACAAGAAAGGAAAAGAACTGCTTAGTAAATTCAATTTTAAACATGAGGAAGACAAACTGGCAAAGTGGAATTGGTTATTTCCTGAGAGTATTCAAAACCCTAAATCTATAATAGATACTCCACCAGAATCTTTAACCTTCTATACTCAACCAATTGCTAAGAGACTCAGTGCAATGAAACTAACAGGTATATGTATGTATGTATGTATGTATGTATGCATGTATGTATGCATATTATTATTATTAGTAGTAGTAGTAGTAGTAGTAGTAGTAGTAGTAATATGGTAGTATTTATTATTATTATTATTATTATTATTATTATTATTATTATTATTATTTTATCATTATTAGTGTTGTTGTGTTATAATTATTATAGCAAAAAGTCAGGTTAAGTTTTAATCAATTTAATGTTAGAACGACAAAAATTTGCTATTTTATAATCATTTCAGCCGAGAATGACTGAAATCATCATTAATATTACTTTTTTTAAAAGTTTAAATCAGTTAAATTATAAGAAGCTAGCTACTGGTGTATTAGCTATTTCAACTTCTGAATGCATTACAGCTGAGTTATTGTTTTTTTTTTTATTGCTGCAATTATCTAATGGAGGTTTTATAATGTATTGTATTGTACATACTTATTCATGAATATATCTGCATTGTATTTTAATATTGTGATATGGGAATTAGCTATAACACGAAAAACAAAACATAGCTAGGTGAACTATATATCTCAACTACTCAGTATTTTTAGCTATATCTATACTATTTTTCTTTCCTTTTTTATAGCTAATGTTTAGCTACATTTGTTCTAAACTTTGTAGATATTCGAAGTTATTCTATTGACCCCCTGCAGCATAATTTTAAACATATTATGTGGACACTTATTATTAATTGTCTTATTTTGCAATATCAAAATTGAGTCATTCACAAATCAGACATTATAATCAATAAATCCATTATATTTTGTATAAATATTAAATCAACAATAGAATATCACAGCTAAATAAATAGTGGCCATCAATCAACATCTTATTTCTTCTAATATGAAGTATATAGCTATTCCCATGACATTTAGTTGTAACTATGAGACTACCCAGATATTCTGTACTTTCTCCATGGAGAAATATTACACCAAATAAATATCAGAGTGTTTTTCAATCATTTTAAATTAAGAAGGGAACATTATATCAGAAATTGTAAGAGAAAATTTAATTTGTGGAGTTGACTACATTTTACAAAACGACTATTTCAGGAAAGATCTATAATTATTGGCGATTTACTCTAACTAGCTATTGACTATATCATTATACAAGTGGAAAGTTGTGTTGTTGTTTCTGGCAGAGGCTAAATATGCAACACACAAAATAATACTCAATTAGTTTTATTTCGTTCAAAGAAACTAAGAAAAGTAGGGCTTGCCATATTAGATTGAAATGAAGCCATTACAGTTAAGAGTAGCAGCAGGAAAAGAGAATTTCAATGGTTGTGGTGTCATAAAATAATATTGAGATAGTGTTTAGTAGTTGACTATTACGTTTGTGGCTACACATACAAATGTCTAAACAGTGCATATAAAGACGGAATAGAGCATACAAACTGAGAATATAATGATAACTACATCAAACAAATAAATCAAGTCCTCTTAGTGTCCCTATTATTCTTCCTACTGTTTGTATTCATGTATTTCTTCCTCTGCATGGTAACCTTCATGGAACCTTCCTTGTATTTGCTGTATGATTGAGATGCAGGTAAAACCTTAGGTTTCCTGTTAAAATGAATCTGTAAACCAGCTGGTTTGACATAAGATTTTTGTCTCCTTCTTTTTAGTAACTTCTTGACAGTTTCAATATCCATGTCTTTCCTCAATAACGCTGTCGCTGCTTCATTCTTAAAATTCCTCCCATTATCTTTATTTGGTTTCATAGAGTTTTTCAACATCTTCACATCACTCTTATCGATCTGAGCTTCAGAAGGGTCAGTAAAATTGTGAACATCTGGTACCTCAGTAGCTCCAATATTTGGGGCTGTATCTTTGCTAAACAATACACTAGATGCTGGAATAAGGTGGCCAGTATATCTGGTAAAAGTTTTCTTTCTGTGTCTCTTAGTTGACAATTGCTTGCCTAAGGCAGCCTTCTGGCAAATAAAAACAGTATAAATGATCCTCGAGATTTTAAGAACATTTTTGAGAAGCCATTTAAAAAGAATACAAATATGTACCCTATTACTATTTAAAAAGTGACCACAATAATATAGGGATTACAAACAAAACTGAAATAAGGATAAGACTTCATAAGACTTGATTAACTTATGTGCAACTTAGAATCTATGATTTATAAATCAGTAAAATAATCATTTTCTAGCTATATAACTATAGTGCATGTCCAATTACCTGCTTTGGCTTTTTCTGAGTTATGGCTCCTTCAGACTTATGGGCAAGGGAGAGAATATCAGCAATATCACTTGCAGAAGGTGCCCCATTTTTCTTCATCGGGCTCCCCATCTAGGAAATGTCATGTTACACAATAAGTTCAGCTTGAGTTAAGATGTCTATTTTAGTGGAACTGCATATGATTGTCATGCTTTCAATAGTATAAGTATATTGTACTGGTTTTTTATACCAATACATTATAATTATACTAATTTAAAACTTAGTGAATTTATGGAATTGTATTTTCCAACCTCGTAACACACCAGCAAGCATGTAGTAAATACAACTAGCGTTCAGGAAATTTGCAATCTTCGGATGTCATGTTTTTTTTGTGGGTCTGTAGTTTACTCATTCATTTATGATGCCATGCATATTCAGAGAAGGCTATGTGATTGAGCAGCGAAAATTGCAAAATGGCTTGTCTAGCTGTAACAACTATGTAATTAAGGGAGCACACTCAGATTGAGCACTAACTCCCTCAATTATCTGTTCACTGCAAGTTTAATACTGGAGGACCTCAGCAGCAGTAATGACTTTGGAATAACTAGATTGCAATACCTTTGTACTCTCCTCCTTTGCGTCAGTGTAATTATTTAATGAGTATATAATATTGAGATTGCAAGGTGGTGTATGTGATGAGGCATCAGAATCAGCACTTGTGGCTTGACCATCTGTCTGTGTTAAAGAATGGTCGTCACTCCATGAGCTAGACCTCATCTGTGGCAAATGAGATTCTTCACGAGGAATTGATGTTAATGTCTGCTGCCTTTCTGGAGGTGGTTGTCTCTTCTCATGATGAGGGAGAAGGTAGGGTTGAGATTTATAAGATGAATGATGGGATGATTTACTCAATCTGGGCCGAGAGGAAAAACGGGAGTTATCATGACAGGACTGAGAGGAGAAGGGATCACAACTTGCACCATAGTTTCCAGATCTTCTGTGGTACGAGCGATCTCTGTATTCTCTATGACTTTGATACTCTATGGGAGGCCAGGGAGTCAATACTGGTACTTTGAACAACCTAAATTGCACAAACATACATCAATGTAGCTTTGCTGGTAATAATAAAACTTATGTTGATAATGTATATTGATTACTCATATTAATTAACTACAATCAGCTTATGTTTTGTATGTTACACAGAGAGGCTTTCTGGCTCTATACATACTCACTCTGGGTTCATCTTCCTGGCCCTCCTGTATCCACGATCCTTCATCGTGTAACGGTCTTTGAATAGCTCCTCATATCTAGCCAAGTTCTTTCGCAATTTTTCCTGCCTGTGTATATTTTCAGCAGCTAGCAGAAATCCTAAGGAGGATACGATAGTATATAGCTTTATATAAGGTGCTATAATTTCTTTTAGGGTGTTCATAAACACAGGTTAGTTCAATAATAATAATTTTCTGCGAAAAACAATAGCGTGCTTGCATTTCTTCTTACTTTCCGACGCGGGATATCTACAACAAAGGAGGTCGCAACCGGTATCATCTCGTTGTTTCTCATTGCTATACTCTTACAAAATAGTATAGTCCTTACAAAATAGTATGGTCTTACTTGAAAATCAACGAAGGTAAGTCGTGTGTTGGCTTGTCCAGTGAACGATTGTGCTGAGTGAATGTGTTGTATGCTACAGATATTGCTTGGAGATACGGAAGAACAAAGTAAACATTTAACTAACAAAAAATATATTAGCTGTCTGTCTTTACGCAGATTATTCCGCTACTACAGCAGCAGTAGGTAATTCTTAATTTAGGGCTAAGCTGAAAATGCGCTGTAATTCCTTTGAAATGCTTCTTTCTTTCTTTTTTCAAGTCAAACATTTGCGGTGAGTGGTTGCTATGACATTAAAGCCTCATTACCTTACGAACGTAATTTAAAACTCAGCCGTTTTTTAGTAGCTGGAGAGCTTTTTGTAAGTAGTTAATGGTCACACAGTCAGAATAGCTATTTACTACAGAAGCTACCAGTATTGGGGAAAACTTAGGTAAAGAAGTAAGTTCCATATTTTGTTAATTGGCTAATAAACAATGGTCTATAGGCGCTGCCTCATAGGGAACTACCGCTTTTAGGGTACTGAAGGCCCTAGGCTGTAGCGTCCCGCTACTTAGGGCCTGAAGGACCCTAAAAATGGTAGTGATGTCACGCGAAATTTGGTCCCCCGCCAAATACGGTCCGGCCGGACTGAAATTGGCTGCCGAAATAGGTCCGTCCTCCTGCTAATTTCGGTCCGCCCGGGTGCGCTCGAATTAAATCAGTTTGGATATACATGAAGGCATTTACAAGTTTCAAAGAATATTTACAATTGTATAAATTTGCAATAGATAGTGATGTACTAGCTTTTTAGATAACTGGGTTCCAGAGTTTCTAACAGGAATGTTTGTAGCTGTATGTTTTTCCACACCAAAATACATCATCTAAAGTTTGTAATTATTAAGACCTGATTAATAACTAAGGGCTGTTCAGAAAAAAAAGCTTCAGTTAAAAATGCTGTTACTGTTCCAGTTAAATGTTACTATTAAAAATTGTGATTAAAAAGGGAGAAAACTTCATAATGACTTTCATAACTTAGGTTAGTTACATTACTGATTTGGATGAAAAATCTGAATTCTAGCATTCTGCCACAGTGAAATTGGTAAGCAAATAAATAACTCATACAGAAGTGAGTGTGGTCAACTGATGACAAAGAGTATTGTTATTTTTTAATTGTGATATATCCCGGTTAGTAATTGTGATCTATGCCACTACTCCAGAGCTCCATCCAGTACCAGTTGTGTCACCATGGCACCACATTGGTATTGACTTCATTGGCCCCATCTCTCCTGCATCACATCAAGGAAACAGATGACTATAACTGATTATTTCAATAATTTTGTTGAGGAAATTCCTATGAAATGTAAATATTTTGAAAAGTAGCTGCTGCATTGTTCAAGGTAGTCAAACATATGCACTATGATGAAGTCTATACTATTATAGGAATTTATGAGAATGGGAATTTGAAAGGTAAACTCATCAACAAGAAGTACTAAAGAGCAGTCTTAACATATTATAACTATACTGATATAACTCACCACATCCAGTTAATCACACAATTGATTTTTTTCCTCCGGAGTTAGCTAGGTGGGACTAAATTTGGCAAAGCGGACCACATTTGGCAGCCATATTTAGTCCGCCCGGACTGAATTAGGCAGCCAATTGTGGTCCGGGACAGTTTTTAGCAGCCAATTTCAGTCCGGGGGACCGATTTTGGGTAGGACCCGATTTGGCGTTACAGTCCACGACGGCTGCGCATGCGCCAAACTAAGCGACTCTGCTCCCGACGATGCAAACGGAGGAACACTAAGCGCAATCGGAGGGACAGTAAGCGTCCCTGCCCTCAAGGCGGGAACGCTAAGTTAAAAAGTGTCCCTCTCTGAACTAAGCAGTTTAGAGTTCCTCTGTCACAATACTATAATTTGGATATACACATTCTATGCTTACATCTCTCAAAAAACCAGCACTTGTTTTGTGTAATCTCACCACTTTAGCTGCCAATTTCATGCAGGAACATATATTTCTTTTGGTGCCCAGTGAAGCCTTGCCCAATTTCACTATTGTATGCGAGCATATCAGCTACTCTTACCATGTTGGGTTACTTCTGTGTGTCAGCCCTTAGAATAATTCATCAGAATGAGTGATCCCTACAGAACATCGCTGAATCAACACAGTTATGGAAGAGTACTTGCTCTAAATCACATGGAGTTTGTCCCAATGCAGAACCTTCCTTTTTGGACACCTATTATGTGTACCTTCCAATCCCCATCGTGTTTCCATGGACTCATCTACAAAATGCTAGTTAAAGGGAGTCTTTCACGCCTCAGCACATTATTATACATCCAAGGGTGCATTGCTCAATGATATTTTTCTAGCACATCCCATTCCCTATTATTGATAGCAGATGTTCTTAATCATTTAAGCTTCGTCCATTGAACTGTCTGCTGATATAAGCAAAATGTTCCAAGAAAATTTTCTCCAAAAACCAGAAAGGAATATGCAGATTTCCACACAAGGACAATTTAAGTACTTTCCAAGATTGCCAGATAAAACAGGGGTAAAGGCCTACCCCGTTCCTGGTGACCAGTTTGCTTCATCACCTGCCTGGAACACACAAGAATTCTTTTGCTGCGTGTGCCATTCAATAATGTTTCTGTAATGTTGACCTCTTAACAGACTATAACTTTATAGGAGGAATGACACTCTTGGACAAGAAGTCTGCAGGCATGACACCCAGACAATGGAGGAGCCACTCCACACTCTTCTTGAATGCTGTCCCAGATGTTCTGAAGGAGTTGGCTAACCTAAATATTCCATCACCTCTCTCTGCATCTGAAACACTAGGTATTCATTGGGATGTGAGCAGGGATAATTTTCATGTTTTTTTTTCTCCACAGGTTGAACCCTATTCCAGCCATGAAGTGACTTGTAGCCCCAGTTTTCTGGCCAGATATTCGATATCCAGGGTCTCATGCATCCAATTACTGCTCAGGCTGTAGTTGGCAGAGCTGGTCCTTCCAACAAGCTGTTATTTGTGTGGTAGGCTAACAAAAAACCTGCACATTCTCTTTAAAATTATCGTATAAATCAGTGAATTAATTATATCTGGTGAGTATAAATTGGCTTGTGATACATGGTGCTCCCTACTTTAAACACCAGCCATCACTCCTGAATTTTATACTACTGTTATTATAATTGTTGCTGTTTTTATCTACCATTAGTTGTCATAGGCTTCGAACCACCGACCAACCGGGACATTTAGTATTTCTGCCTCCCTCTCTGACTCCTCCATTACTACACTTGTGCTCTCTGTTTTGCATATCTAGCTTTTCACCTCTCAAGTAATTTTTGTTGTTATTTTTTTATACTGACTTTGTACTTTCTTTCCTTCTTACCAAGCCCAAGCCATTGTAGGATACCAGTTTCAGTGGGACTATACCCTTTATTCCTCATAAGCGAAATAAAACACAACAACATTTAGGAACAGAATTTTCTTTCACCATGCTCTTTGCCACTCTGAAAATATCAAAACTTTTTAGTAGCCTAGTACTTGCCATCCATGGCCCTAGGAACTGGGGTGTCTAGAGGACAAAGCTGCCCTACATTTTCAACTTCCCTGTACTTTGCCTCCTCAATTGGTTGTAACCAATAACATTGTTGGGTGGTAACAGGTTTTCATATTGCTATACGCCAGCGAGTAAGTTGAAAATTTTCATACTCATACTTTAGTACCACACTTCTCAGTAAGTTGTTGCCTGAACCATGAATATCTGATGAAATGCAATTTCAATACTGTACTTTATATTATTTTAAATACTTGATAAAGTAAAATAATGCACAAAAAAAACTGAAAACAGAAACAACAAGTCAGTGATAAAAAAACAACAACTAAACAAGTAACAGTAGCTAAAGCAAAAGACACAATGTAAGCGAGAGAAAAAAAAACAGTAGAAACAAATTAAACTTTGCCACCTATGGATATAGTCATGTCTCTCATGTAACTAATGACGTGGACATCTGAAGACTGCAGGATGTACACTACTCCATGTTTCAAAGATGACATCAGCTAGGCATGAGGAAGAACTGGAATTTACTCCATGGACTGGAGCTAGAGATTGACTTACTGAACTGGGGTGCTAGGAAAATCACATCACGGATTGCATTGTGTTGATCACCATTTCAATTGCAGCTGACTTGATGGTAGGGGTTGTGGGGTATTCTGAGCCAGAAGTGTAGGCAACATTAGAACTCCTCATTGGGAATGCAGAGCCCAAGGATGGGATGAGGGAACAGCCAATCCCCTGTGTGTGGAATAGTACAAGACAAGGTGGTGCCTGGGGTCCAGCTACAGTTACACCTGTTTTTCTAGAAATAATATACTCATACAATGCAGAAGAGGAGCTAAAAATTAACTTCATGTAAATTTAAATCAATTTTTTTTTTTTTGGCGAAATAATGATCATTTTTAGTAATACTGATTTATATTTAGTAATAAGGAGCAATCGTTATGACAAACTGTGTTTTTGACTTTAAAGGTTTCCTATAAATGGCTTCGCTTGCCACTTTGTGATCAAGTTTTGGATTGTACATGGTTCTTTAAAAGTGTCCTTTTTCTTCTCCAAACATGCAGTTATTAGGTTAGCTGTTTGCCTCCTAGTAGTCATGCTTCAGATTGAACAGTTATTAGAAAAGCTTGTGTTTTTGTTGTTATTTTTGTCACAAGAAACTGCAGTGGGTGGCTTCCATGGTATTGAAGACCCTTTACCAGAGAATTTTTAAAAGCTCCGTCATAGCTCATTCCACTTACCTTTTTCACGAGTACAATGTCATAATGAGTATGATATACACTTTCTTTAGCACTTACAAGATGGTGTGGCTGTTCTTTTTTGTTGTTGTTTTAGGCTAATGAATAGGTATCAGCAATTTTTAAATCTCTATAATAACATGCATAGCTTAGCCAGTTCAAAATGAAGTCATGTCCTGTATCCTAGAACATGCAGCTTTTGGGGACACCTTCATCAATTTTACTCTTCACGAAATACATATGTAAAATCTGTATCAGCAACACACTTAGTGCATACTTCATTTCATGATACTTACCATACCCATAAATCATTACATGTTTTCTCTCATTATGTTACGTGGTGTTGTGTAATATTAATCATATTTGAATTTAAGTTGGTAAGAGCTAACTACACAGCACCCCACAAGAATTGCATAGGTGCCAACTTTCCAGAATCTATTTCAGGGACAAAAACCACACCCTGGCCATACCCAAATAACACACCCACAATGACATAATTTTTAATGACATCATCTATGCAAAAGTTTAAAATTACAATAGCTGTTCTTCTTCAACCTTTTGAACTTCTACCTATTCCTTGAAATTCTTCTACCCACTTTCTATCAAAGTGACACTGCCTTTTCAATTTCTGCTTTTTTGGTGGAGGAAGACCTTCTTCAGACATGACAGATGACCAGTTCAAACTAGTGCTATATGATGAGTAACTGAAGTCAAGTCTGTGATTGAAGTGTGATTGCATTATTGTTTTGTACATGTCATTATGACTCATGTATATCAGGCACATGCAAATAAAAGCAAGCTACAGCAATTTTGCTGTAGCAGCTAGCTAAGTTGTATGCTTGATCTCCATGTACAACTTACTAAATGAAGAATCAAGTAGTTTATAAGATTCTTTGCTTATTCTAACTTCTGTTGTTATGATTTCTTTGAGTAAAACATCGTTATAAACTTGACCTCCACGTACAACCTGCTAAATTATACAGAATTGAATGTATTCATAAGATCCATCTCATTCTACCCCTGTTTTAAGCTTTGAGTGTAATGTATTTATACTAGCCACAATTTTCCAAGTAGCTAGAATTGCTTCATAGCTAAGATCTCTTACTCGTTTTTAGTTTCTGGTGTTACCTTGGACTTTGAGTAAAAAGTTTTTCTAAGCTTTATCTCTACATACAACACATTACAGAGTACAGGCGATACAGCTTTGGTAGCTAATAGTCTGGTTGTCTAGTGCAACTGGTACTTCATGTAGTAGTAAGAAAAGTTTGAGTTCATTCAAAGTCACCAATTCCATAGGTGCCAACTGTTTCGGATTTATCACTCTGTCACGGAGTCCAGAAAGTGCACAATAGCTCTAGGTTTGTCCAGGGAAGCCTGCAGGCTAGTGAAGTAGTAGGCCTTTGGGTATTTACTTATAGCTGTGCTAGCCAGCTGGCTGTCTAGACCTAATCAAAGCTACTAGTAACCACACTAACTATAAACATGCCACAAGCTCAAAGATTATGATAACAACAAAAGGTACAAATGAGTGACAGATGTTTTGAAGCTTCTCTATACTCCTGGTTAGTAGTATACTTATATATAAGGTTCTCACAGCTTATAATAGCTGCAAAAGATAATTGGACAGAGTAATGAATTAAATCTTATGCTGCTATTATAACAAAAAAAAGATGACTTGAAACACTTCGTATGGTAAAAGTTTGCTGTTGTCATCTAGTGCAAGTAGTCCCTGTTTTCTATCTCTGGAGACAGCTATTACAATTTTTGTAATTTTAGCATCATAAATACAAATAAAATTGCAGCCTTATGCAAGCTGGTTATGCATAAAATAATCGCTGTTCTATCTTTGTGTTGGATTAACTTTTTTTAGTTTTTTTAACCTCTCACAAATTTTAGAGGAAATTATCACTTAAGCAAATGGTAGTATTCATCATAAGTTTGACTAGCAGTGGAAGTCCAGACAGAGAGAGGTCACATTGTAATACTCACTGTTATACACTGAGTATGTTTAATTACATAGCTGATTAATATGTTACTTCCTGTGCAAACTAATTGAATTCCATCGAACTGATCAGCTAATTCTGAGTGCCACTTAGTTATATAACTAATAGATACTATACAAGTAGGTTTACCATAGTACAGATTTGATTTCTAAACCAACTGTGACATGTCATATAAGAAAGATGGTCAAAACAGAATACAAATGAACACAGATTACAATCAGCACATAAGTGGTAAAGAGGAAAGGTGAAATGTTTTGGAATTAGTAGCAAGGACTTTAGCTACTCTGAGGCTGTAACTGCACTGTCCACAGGATATCAATCAGCCTTTTGCACTTTGCTGCCTTGGCCAACTGGTTTCAACTTGTTAGAGTAGAGGAAGTATGGTGGCACTGTCCATGTATATAATGTCGTAATATACATAATTGTATAAATTTTATTCCACACTAGATATCTTCATAGGTATTATTTCAAGCTGTATTGTATTATGTACTGTATTGCACAAGCTCAGTACCCCAGTATATAGCAACTGGTCTAACTCACTAGTTTCGTAGGTTTTTACAGCTATTCCTCTGGTGTAGCCTACCCAACCAGGTTAGAACAACTGCTAAAATATTAGCTGGGGGTTTGTGGAGCCCCTACAGCCAACTTTACACCTTGAGTTACCTGTCCTAGTACAAACTACAGCAGTGAAGATATCTAGCTTAGAATGAACCACTTATTACACTTCTCAGAGGGGTATGGCTAGATATTTCACTATCAGGCTTTATTTTCACTTGCCTCTGGCTCTTAGAAATAAATTAGCTTGCTCTTGAAATATTTCATCATATCAATGCTCCAACTCATGTAATAAGTGTTATAGAATGTCATTCTAGCCATCTTAATAAATGCTCGTATTATAATTCATATTACAACAATTACATTACATTGCATTAGTTATTTCATGTAGTGATGTACACCTATTATGTTATGTTATACCTTAGAAGCAGCTACCAAAATGTGATTTATTAGCTCTTCTGATGTGATCCAATTTTATGAGCTTGTTGGCATAAAGGTCTGAGCATGTGTAACTGTTAGATTAGATTATCACCTTTTTAGTGTCCACCCCTCTTACCTACCTTCTTCCTAAAAAATATTGGAGATATGGATTAACATAGAGGCTATATCTCAAGAAGCTGTACATTCCTGAATGGTTGGGAATATTTAAAGCAGATGCCATGCCACTTGATATTAATTTTATATATTTTGCTTCTACTGGTTAGGTGTTGGTAATGTTCTGGCTGCAGTTACTGGCTTAATTAATAAACTAGCTGTCTAAATTAATACAAACGGTAAGTGTGTCATGGCTCAAGCCTACGATTAGAATAGATGGTAAAATGAGGTTTGGATCTTATGAATCTATTCAATTCTGTATTTAGTAGGTTGTATGTGGAAGCCAAGCTTATAAAGACGTTGTACTCAAAGAAATAATAACAACAGATGTTAGAATAAGCAAAGAATCTTATAAAGCTACTTGATTCTTCATTTAGTAAGTTGTACGTGGAGGTCACGCTTATAAAGACATTTGTACTCATAGTTTAAGATAACAACAGAAGGTACAAATGAGTAATAGATCTTTTGAAGTTTACTCTAAACTAGAAAAGTTGTAGTTAGTATATTTATAAGGCTCTCGAAGCTTATAATAGCTGCAGAAGGTAGTTGGACAGCAAATTATATTAATAAAGGTTATATAAGCCTAGGATTTCCTCATAGAAAGAGTAATGTGTACAGCTTTTTTCAGTGCTTTCTTTTAGTTGGCAAGCAATTAAAAAAATTAATCAAAATAAAAGCAATTTCATTCTAATGATCAGTCTGCCTTGTATATCAAACCTTCAAACAGTGACAACATGCTAGTGACTCAATATCATCTACAAATAATGTTGCACTCAAGAAGTAAATCTTATGCTGCTATTATAACGAGAAAAAATGATGAAGTGAAATCTGACACCTGAAACACTCTGCATAGTAGAAGCTTGCTGTTTAGCCTAGTAAAGAGTGCAAGTGGTCCTGTTTTAAACAGAGAAGAATTACAGCTTTATGCAAGCTTGTGGGGTCTGAGGAGTGAGAGGGTTGGTATCCCTAGCTCCTTAAGTCCAAAGGTATGCATGTAGTATATAGCAGGTGCTACAGATAGTTTCCCACTCAATGGCTTTTTCCAGGTAAGTTAAAGTCCTTTTGGAAATGCACTATCGTAATGAACAAGTCTGAGTAGTGAAAGGACCCTGATACAAAAGTGAACACAGTTTATAGCTATAGCCTTGGGTATAGCCCTTACAAAAATGGAATGTCCAACCTTGCCTGACAATGGAATGCCAGACAACACAAATCTTAGTTCTCAAGTAATGTCGTCCACAGTTTGTTATGTCTCTGTACTGGTGGGGCAGGCCCCACAAAGCTGGTCATGCATAAATAATTGCTGGTTATCGTCATGTTGGATTAATTCTTTCTTTTTTTAACACCTCACATAATTATTATAGAGGAATTTCGTTACTTAACCACATAGGTAATATTCATCATAAGGTTGATTAGCAGTGACTGTCCAGATAGAGAGGTCATAATATAATACTCACTGCTTACAATGAGTGTGTTCTCAATTTCTTTCTTAGCCTTTTTTTTTACTCATTAAATGTAGCTATTTCCTCTCTTTCACAACATTTTTTTAGCAATACAGAATTTTAAAAAAATATTTGGGGTGGCCTCCGGGAATGAACCCAGGACCACTTGCTTAACCCACAAGCACTCTGCCACTGAGCATGACAAACAACAAGCAAACAAACACTCCAATTCTGCACTTATACTGTACTGATACACTACAGTCTCACTGTCAACTGACCAACAGAATTTTCTGTGTTCAAAGATTGTTTTTATCCGTGGAATGTTTTACTCTGCTAATTAAAAAAAGTGGTCAGTTTGTGTAGTGACATTAGCAGAGAGTGAGATTGTAGCATGTGAAGTACCCCCTAACAAGTATCAATATAGAATTGGAGTGTTTAGTTGCGGGCTGGTTGTTGTAGCTCAGTGGCAGAGTACTTGTGTGTGCAAGTGATCCTTGATTCAATTCCCAATGGCAACCCAACATATTTATTTAACTCCGAATTGCTTTAAAAATCCTGTGAAAAAGAGACAATACATCTAATGAATACGCTTAATATTAATTAATGCATTACTTCCTGTGGAAACTTGAATTGCAATCAATTATTTAAAAACTGTGACAAAATAGACCATTTAATTGATTGGAGTAAAAGTGCTCAAATATTACTTTTTCTTGGTAATTGCTGTGTGTCATTTTTCCATAAGTTATTGGGAATGCGCTGCCACCACTTATGTGTGGCAACAGACGGGTATAAAAGCGAACCAAATAGCAGAGTTTAACACAAACTCCAAGGTACCAATTCTTTCAGAGAAATAGCATGGGTGTTCTTGAAGATCTTAAAAAAGAGCCAGCAACAACTCTGCGGCCCCACTTGAAAAATGTCTGTGATGTGACGGAAAAGTTTCTGCACGTGGTGCTCTCCGAACTTCCAGGTGGTTCAGCAGTGGCTGATGCACTCGGGCTAGTTGCTAAACTTGTGGACTTAGTAATGGAGCAACTTGAGGCAATGGAAACAGCTAAAAAAGAGATTGGCGAATTAAAAGATAAAGTTATCTCTTTTACACTCATTTATAAAGACTTAATGGAAATTATTGCTAAGAACAAAAACATTCCTGCTTGCCTGATTGCTGCAGGTGAATCTCTGAAATCGTCACTCCGAGTATGTGAAAAAGCTTGCAGCAACATTGTAAAAGGCTTTTCGGGCTTCTTCAATGCTAAATCTTATCTAAAAGAATTAAAGAATGCACAAGACAGCCTTTCGAGTGCCATCAATTTATTAGATAATGCCTTGAAAGTTGCAACCCTAGCGCAGTTGCATAATCTTCAAAAGGAAATTCAATCTGGAGTTGATCAAGTTAAAGACAAGATTGATAATCCCGAAGATGGAGTGTACATCAATTCCAACAATGATGAATATTTGTCGAAACCACCCGTGAAGCCCACTGTTGCACAAAACGAGTGCAGGAGAGGTATCACAGTTTCATGGAGAGATCCAGACAATGAAAATCTGGGTGTGACACGATATGAAGTGATGCTTACAGTAAATGCAATCGAGAAGAAGTTTCCCTGTCCAATTAGTAAGCTTAAATCATCTCCATACACAGTATGCTTTAGGGAGCCATTTGTGACAACAGATAACTTATATGTTGTCAAGGTAAGAGCGGTGAATGGGTGTGGTCCATCACCTTGGAGCGATGAATGCTTTTTCGTATACAAAAAGATACTTCCCGATCCACCAGAGATAACTTCCATCACTGAGAAAGTGGCGAGAGTGTGTAGGGTGGAATTCAAGACTTCAGAAGCAAACTACACTCTCACAAAGTGTCTTGTCAAGTACACAGATACGGATGTTTACAACGATGCGAGCACCCAATGGCAAACCGTGGAATTCACTAATTTCAATATTACTCCTGAGGGCAAGTGTGTCTTGTCAGTCGGACCATTAGCAGTGATGACATTATACCACTTTGAAGTGGCATTGGAAAATAGCCATGGGAGGAGTTCTTGGAGCAGACCGCGGGCATATACTACTAAAGTGTACCGCCCGGGAAAACCCATTCGTTTGGTGCTAAAGCCAAAAGGTTCAACTCGCATCAAATGCACTTGGGAAAAGCCTAAAATACGGCCATGGGCTACAAATCATTATAGAATCAAGTATATGGTGATACCAAAACCCAATGAGAAAAAGCGCAAAAATCACGGCAAATGGGTGATGTGTCCAACACTGCAGAGTGAGGATAAGACAGTGGAGTACACAATTACCAATCTGAGACCAAGCACCAACCATAGAGTTGAAATAGCAGCAGTCAATCAAATTCAAAGAGCAGGAGAAGCAGCAGTTAAAAGATGTGAAACAAGGAAACCAGGTGGGGGTAATGGTCGTCATCCCAGCTTCGACTCAAAGTTGGCTATATCTGCTGAGCAAGACAACACGGGGCTATCTGTGACCGAACGACGATCCAAGTGGGAGGAGTTGCAATTAAAGGAAGAAAAGAGCGCTGACAGAGATTCTGAATGCAAAGTTTTGAAAGAGCTAGGTCAGGTTTCCAAGAAAGAAGCAAGATGTACACGGGAAATTATGTCTGAAGAGGATATTTTAGATTTCGAGGAAGATGATGACTTTGAAGATTTATCTGACGATAATTATAAATATGCCTATGCCGATGAATTGACTGACTATGAAAGTGATGACGATAATACTGAATGAACACAACACCAAAACTTTGAGTGTTTCTGTAATTTTTTTCTTATGGTTCTATTAGTGTGATCTATTGCTATAGACTTTGATGTGTGTGTGTGTGTGTGTGTTTACTATTATGCAACTTTACTTTCTAGAGTGTGCTATTTAGCTTGATAAACATTTTTACCAAAGAAAATTTGAATGTATCATTTACATTATACTGAAACTCTACTTTGGTAATATATATATATTATATAATATATGTATATATATATAGTACTTATTAACATGGGTCAGAGTGTGATATGGTGAAATATTTCATGAGCAGGCTAATTTATTTTCAAGAGCCAAAGTCTGAGTGAAAATAAAGCCTGAGAGTGATTTTCACTGGAGTAGTTTTTTGGTAACTCAAGGTGTAAAGTTGGGAAAACTCACTAGGGGCTGCTCTCCCCACAAACCCCAGCTGATATGATATTATAGCAGCTGCTCTAACCTGGCTGGGTAGACTCCACTAGAGTAAAGGTAGCTGTAAAAACCCAGAAAACTTGTACACACCAGGCCAGGTTGCTATAACTACTCTGGTAATGAGCATACAGCCACGAGATAACACTATGTGATATCTTGAGATATATCATTGTGAAGATATCTAGCTTGGAATATTCCACGCTAGATATCTTCACAATGATATTTTTAGGTACTTGACCCTTGAGATCTCACATAGATACCACAAAGTGTTATCTCGTGGCTGTAATGAGCAAGCTCATTACCAGAGTAGTTATAGCACACCTGGCCTGGCTACAAGTTTTCTGGGTTTTTACAGCTACCTTTACTCTCTAGTGGAGCCTACCCAACCTGGTTAGAGCAGCTGCTATAATATCAGCTGGGTTTGTGGGGAGCCCCTAGTGAGTTTTCGCCAACTTTACATCTGTGAGTTACAAAAAAAAACAAAAAAAAACTACTCCAGTGAAGGTATCTAGTGTGGAATAAACCACTTATTACACTCTTCAGAGTGATATGGCTAGATATTTCACTCACAGGCTTTATTTTCACTCTGGCCTTTGGCTCATGAAAATAAATTAGCCTGCTCTTGAAATATTTCACCATAACACACACTCTGACTCATGTAATAAGTACTATTATATATATTATATATATATATTATTATTATAATTAATATTCCAGCAGATATCTTCACAATGTTATCTTTAGGTATGTGACCTGGTCATGTTATCACATAGTAGTGTTTATCTCATGGCTGTATTGAGCAAACTCGTTACCCTACAGCTGCTAAAATATCAGCTGGGGGTGTGTGGAGACCCTAGGGAGTTTTATGGTCAACTTTACACCTGAGAGTTACCAATAAACTACTTCAGTGAAGATATTTAGTATGGAATAAACCACTTATTACACTCAGCAGAGTGATGTGGCAAGATATTTCACTCTCAGGCTTTTTTTTCACTCTGGCCTCTGGCTCTTGAAAATAAATTAGCCTGCTCAGCAAAATATTTTGCCATAGCACACTCTGACTCTGTAATAAGTACTATATATGATTCATACAGGATTTTTTGCTAGGGGGGGGGGGGGGGATTTTGTCAAGTCGCAAAATTTTTTTTTAATCTACATAATAATATGGTCAAGTCATGACCTTGAGACTGTGAAGCAGATTTCAGATGAAAACTTGACAATTTGGAGGCTTTTAGGCTTTTACATCCCGAACGCAGCAAGGGCACTACTAGGGACCCTAAAAACAGTAGTTCACGACGGCTGCACAGTGCCTAACTAATTTAGAATGTAGTGACTGCTCTTTAACAACGCAATAGGAGGGACACTAATTGACCCTGCCTTCAAAGCGGGGAGACTAAGTTTATAGTATTCCTCTCTGGAGGACCTAAGCAACTACAGCATATATATGTTTTAATATGAATTGGTATTGAAGGACCAGAACTAGAGAAATGTTGATTTTGAAGAAGTGTAACTAATTTGTAAGGCTATTTATACTAATCATTAATTTTTCTGAAGAATTTAGTTGGGGAAAAATTTTTAGGGGGGGGAGGGGGACCGAACCTAGGGGGGAGGGATCCCAGGGAGGGCTCCCATAGTCTGTATGAAACCCTATAATATATATATATATATATATATATATATATATATATATATAATTTGTTATCACTGTAAGGAAGTAGTGACTGTATGCTTAAATCTTTCATGTTGTCATTCAAGAGGTCTACTCCAGCGAGTGTTGTAGCATTGTGGCCCTGAGACCACCATAGTGGCATCTGACATCTTACTACTGGTTAGCTATATTTTTACTTGGTAAATTATGCTAGCATTAAAAAAAAAACATTTCAGATATGATAAAGCATTAGATAATAATACTGGTTCTATAGGTTAAAAAAAACTCAAATTTGAGCACTTTGGGTGATTGATTTCCACTTCACTACTCCAGCATGTATATAGATTACAATTTGCATGATGTGCAGCATGCATACACTTCCCTAACACTCTAGCCGTATTGCTACCAAACTGCCTTCAAGGCCCAATTCACAAGCGGCACTATGCAACTGATTACATCAAGCCAGCCATTGCCTTTTTTGACCAAAAATTTGAATGTAATCTAAAGGAAATTGTTGCAGCTCCTAATTATGCTAGATTGTTCCATCCTGTGAAGGTCTAGGTCTTTCTACAAAGTACAAGTTAAAATTGTGGCAGAAGCACGAAACTGAACTCTTCCTTACCATCATCAGCATGCAAACTCATGGCGTTGGTACAGCTATCAGCTGCAGTAGCTGAAAGTGTTCTATTTTCATTTATGTCTCAGATAAGCACACCTTACCTTATAATAAACCATTGCAACATCTGTAATGTTACACTACCTGTAATAGCTGGAAGTGATATGTATATAGAGTAAAGGGGCTTCAATACCATACTTGCCCCATTAGCTTGACTTAAAATAGAAAAACAAAAGGCATTTCTATAAGGAATTACAGCACAGGTTTCAACCTAACCACGCTAGATATCTTCACAATGTTATGTTTAGATAAGTGAGATAACTCACCTTATCACATACGTAGCAATGGTTGTATTACTCAAGCATATTACCCTAGTAGTTATAGCAATGGGGGCCTGGCTTATCAATTTGTTGTTTTTTTTTTGGTTTTTACTGCTACCATCCTCTAGTGAAGCTTACCCAACCAGGTTAGAGCATCAGCTACTAAAATATCAGATAAAACTACTTAGGTGAAGATATCTAGTGTGGAATAAACCACTTATTACACTTGTCGGAGTGATATGGCTAGATATTTCACTCTCACTTTATTTTTCACCATATCACACTCTGACTCATGTAGAAAACTAGAGCACCAGTGATGCGAACCCTCAGCGCTATCTGTGCACAACCCTCCACTTCAACATCAGTACTTCCCTCAAGATTTCGTAAAACCAGTTTCAGAATGTTAACCTTAACCCTCTCGTTCCTGAATTGTTTTGACGCGCGCGGAAAAATCTAATTTTCTACCGCGGAATAGAGCATTGCCGTTTTATTTTTTTAACTCGATGCTGGCTGGGAAAACCCCATAGCAACCATATATCACTAAATAGACCAAGAGTTTGGGATTCCCCTCATTTTTTGATTGAGAAAATTGAATAATATTTAAGCCATCTACTAATACTTCAAAAAAAAATTTTTTTTCCCCCCCAAAAATCCACTTTTCCCATCAATAAAAAAATAAAATAAAATAGAAATAATATTGTTTGATGCATTATATACCAATATTATATTAGTTCAACAATAAAATATGTTGTTTGTTGTGTGTGGTGCTGATTGTTATCATGTAGGAGACATCTATGAGTGTCCACAAGGAACGTATGCCATCGGACGTCGAGCTCCACTACAAAACAATTTCATATACACAAAAACACAAACAACAAAGATATTTGTAATACAAACAACAAATTATTCATGATCCTATATAATTGCAACTTTATGATGTATTGTATGCGGTTTCATACAGGATTTTTGTTTGGGGTGGGGCTCCGAGTGTACTTCGCCACACCCATTTTTTGGAACCTACACTACTTTGATGCACATCTTTGCATACGAGTCTATACTTCACACTGATAATCAGTGTTCGGTCCTATGCACTAAATGGCTCAGTCATGATAGGAACATAATGGAATACAATATCAGACTAAAAATAAATGCTTCCTAAATGTTCATTTCTATTCAACTCCCAAAATTCTAGGGGGGAACACAGCCATGCCTCCCACTGTATGAACCCTGGTATGTATACTCTACACTGTACATGAGAGAAACATGTATTGATAAAGTGTACTTTGAAAATGAAAAGCAGTACAAGCACACACGTGGAATTCAACTTACCCGGCATGGATGGTGTCACAGACTGAACGATCCCTCCCATAGGATCCGGAACCTCCATACAATACCAAAAAAACACAAGACAACAATGATATTTGTAACATAACAGCTGGCCTCGCTGAATTACCCCCCCCTCCCCCGTCATTACTTTTCACTGACATTCTTGTACCATAACCCCCCCCTCCCCCGTCATTACTTTTCACTGACATTCTTGTACCATAACCCCCCCCTCCCCCGTCATTACTTTTCACTGACATTCTTGTACCATAACCCCTCCCCCCCCCCCCAGCCCTAGCTGGACACCCAAATACAGTAAGTTGAAAAAATGAAATTCAACTTACCCAGCGTGGATGATGTCACAGACCGAAAAAGACCACCGAGTTCGTTCTCTCTCAGGTTGGATCCGGAAACGCCACATACTGTTTGTTCATGGTTGCTCTCTCTCTTTCCACAAATGCACGCACACACATACACACACACACACACACACACACAAGAAAAAAGAAGCTACAGGTGAATACAGATCATAAAAATAAATGTATATTTTATTATACATAAATTGACTGGTGTACACACACACACACACACACATGAAATTCAACTTACATGGGCATAGTAGTCACGATCCAAAAAGATCCAGAGTTCCCTCCCAGGTTGTATACGGAAGCGCCACATACTGTTTGTCCACGGATGCTCTCTCTCATTCCACAAATGCACACACACACATACACACACACACTAGAAAAAAGAAGATACAGGTGAATACAGATCATAAAAATAAATGTATAATATAAATTGACTGGTGTACACACACACACACACATACATGAAATTCAACTTACATGGGCATAGTAGCCCCGATTGGAAAAGACCCCCCCCCCCCGAGTTCGTTCCCTCCCCGGTTAGATCTGGAAGCGCCAGAATAACATTTCAACTCCACGCACACACATATACATCGAGTGTGAAGCTCCACTACAACACCACAAAAACACAGACAACGACAACGACAATAACAATACATATTACAACTTTTGGGATGTTCAGGGAGGGGGAGGGTGGGGGGGGGAGCAGCCACAAATATCAAAGTCTGTGGTCTTTTACACAAAAGATTATGGAATATCAATGGGTGTGTTGTCATCTTTCTTCCACTCTCCTTCTACCTCATCCACCCGACTCTTGTTTTTCAATTCCCGCCTTCTCCGACCGCGAGGACGTCCAGAACTCGGAGCAGGAGGAGCCACTTCCTCTTCTTCATCACTGGAACCTGCTGCCTATTCGTGTTTCATCATTGGAAGACTCAGGTCCCGTATCCTCTCCTTCATCACTGGAAGACTCTGCTCCTGTCCCCTCATCTGCGTAATCTGGGTCGGTGACTGCATTCACATCTGGTCCTAGTAGTATATGTGGTAAAAACTTTTTTAATTTTTTTGAAAATTTGAATTTGTTCAAAAAACCACAAGCAACTTTCAAATCTCAAAACTCAATGAAATATATATAATATTATAGCTAAACAGCTTACTCTATCTCAATATAGCTATAAATAAGTCCTTTCCACAACAGAAGCTTGCTATTTTTCAAGAGAAAGACAAGAGAAAGACAAGCTTACCTCATCATCTTCTTGACTCCCATTTTCAGTATCAGAGTTGACGGGGTCTGGTCCACCAACCCTGATACAGGGCCTCCTATAGCCCTAGATGTAGTCTCCCTTCTCTCCGCTTGATCCTGAGTCGCTAGAGTCAACATCAAGCAAGTCTAAAACTTGCACCGCATTGTAACTTCTAGACGCCATCTTCCAAAAAATGACTTTGAAAAAATTTTTTTTTTGCATAGTTACCGAGGTCACACGACACGCTCACTTTTTTCCTATGATGTAATAAGCATTACCTAAGACTGTACGTAATAGGGAGGTCCCCAGTTGAACTGGCGATTTTATAAAAAATGGAGAAGACAGTAAGTCAAACCGCAAAGTCTTGGTCGGCAAAGAAGCGGTTGTTTCAATTTATGGAAGGCTACTGAGCTCAAGCAATTTTTTGCTGCTTCTACAAAGCTCTGGAGATGACTGGATCCATAAATGAAGCTGCTGTGAAGACGGTAACTTTTTTTAAAATTCGACGGAGAACCGATGTTTTTTTTTTTTGCCGGGGAAGAAATAAACGCAACTGCTGTGAGGTACTGTCGAAGCAGTCCAGGCTGAAAGCTATTTTAGATGCTTCTCCAATGCATTGGGCACCTGTGTATGCAATCTGAAGGTTCTAGCTATAAAGTAACTATTTTAAAAAATTCGGAGAAGTCAATCGGTCTTAACCCGCTTTAAAGCGGGATC
>WLWD01002217.1_pt1 | contig 32725 bp, 11 predicted proteins | sample 6712731 | NCBI WGS metagenome assembly WLWD01 (sample SAMN12718690, study PRJNA576275) | sponge metagenome | isolation source: marine sponge | host: Mycale hentscheli | place: New Zealand: South Island, Marlborough, Capsize Point | collected 2014-11-01
AAAATTGATAAAATTGTGTCTTAGTCTAAAAAGTATGTATGCATATTTAGTCCATACTAGATATCTTCACAATGTTATTTTTAGGTATGTGACCTGTGAAATAACTCAAGTTATCTCATGGGGTTATTTCACCTACATTGAGCAAGCTCATTACCCTAATAGTTATAGCAACAGCCTAGCTTACCAGTTTTCCTGATTTTCCAGCTACCTTCCTCTGGTGTAGCCTATCCCCCCCCCCCCCCCCCCAACCAACAGTATTACAAAGAAGGAAACCTAAAATATCTGCCCCCTTGGACCCTAGCACCTTACATTAGAAGGCATATGATTATGCACATAGCAGCAATGACATCACCATTTCTTGAATTAGGAACTTCACATCTATATAGTCCCAGTGGTCCAGTTGGACTGCCTCTTTTGACTAATCTGACTTCTGTTTTAAATCCAATTCGAACAAATGTATTATCAGTGGTGTCCTGACCATTAAGAATGACTTGAGAATTGTTCGGATAGAACCAGTCACCAATAGGACCATTACCATTGCTGTCACTACTTCTACAGCATTCAGTGTTTACATTATCAGTACGACATACCAGAGCAGCTCCACGATCACTACGTTCAGCTACATCGGGACCTATGTCCTCTATAAAAACTGTTTCATTGTGTAGATATATAGAACCACTCAAGGTAAAATACAAGCCATCAACTGGTGGATCTAGTGAATATATAAAGTACATAATATTAACCATGCTTTAGTATGTCCATAAAGTGTATACATAGATGAGGTTATCTATTGTGTGCCATAAAGTATAACACTACCAAATGGGACATAAACACACACTTAAAATTAATTTAGGTTATTGCAGAAATGAACTTGATTCAATTCAGTATTGCAGATATGTACGTAAATTTGCAAGATAAGAGGTTCATGTTTATACTTGCAGCTGTTCACAACAAAAACAGAATGACTAGCTTATTGTCGTAAAATGTCAGAGGCAGAGAAACCAGACTACTAGCCATAGCACTACCAATATTGTAAAGTGGGTGTGGCAATATTTTTGTGGACAGCATCAATTCATTCATATTTTCTATTTATTAAATATTTTTAATATAATTCAAAAGCATAAAATGTGAATGCCACATTTTGGTACATCTTCTGTAGGTGTGATCAAAATTCCTGACTGATGCTAAAAGTTTTCTCCTCCTCTGATTTGTACATTGAATTATCTATCTACCCTGTGATGGGACGGAGTACATGGTCAGGCTGGTCAGGCTATGGACTCACCACTTGTTTGAGATGATACTAAATATTCATAGGGGGGGGAAACTGACCATTTATGCTTTTTAAACTTGTTTTAACGCTTCCATTGCAATGATCGATGATTATTTGTCATTGTGGTCATTTACATTGTGATGCACTATAACAATGATTGAAGCACTGTCTACTTAGAAGTGGCACATCTAATTACATTTCTCTGTGTACTGGCCACACCTATGACCACGCCTTTTCCTGGCCTGGTCACTAAAAAAAAAGCTTCTTTCGGCCCTAATAGTTAAAATGCAGAGCTCTGCATTTAATAGAAATTGAATAGAAGATTACTTATATTGTATTGATGGCGAAGAATTAATGAAATATTAAAAATCTTTAAAGAGACCAAATTAATTTACCCTTTGACTTTTTATACCGTTTTTTTTTTATTTCTCTTAACATTGCGTTAATTTTAAAATTTGCTAAGGCCCTAACACTAGTCTCGCATAGCCAGACCCTTTACCTACCGCAACACTGGGAAAAGGTCTGGTAGCATTAGTACATAGTACAAGTTCAAATGGAATGTAATTTGTCTTTCACTGGATGCTCCGCGGTTAAACCCTTATGTAAATGTAAAAGTACTGCACACAAAAACTTCAATGCCTAGCTAAGTGCCATAACTGCCTTATGGTACTTATTGGTACGCTATAAGGTACAACATACTAGCTTATTCTCCTAACTTATAACAGTGGTATAATATCTGTCACAAAAGCTTTCTTATATATCTCCCATTTTTACGTGCCCTAAAATTACTCGTCCTGCGCAATTTCATGAATCCTAATGTTTGTCTTATTTGCAGCAAGTTCCACTGCCCCATTCCTCTAGTACGTGGATTGGGATCATGAAAGAGAGCTGATTGAATGGCTGCGGTATCCCTAAATTACTGACAACCACGACCAGAACCGTAACTTCCCCCTGAGATTTGAAGGCTACTGAACTAGTACTATGCTAATGCCACCAGACCATTTCCTAGTGTAGCGGTAGGTAAAGGGTCTGGCAACGTGAGATTATCCTAACACCTCAGGCAATCTCCGGTGTGGTCACTTATCTAATAGTCCATCATTTTAACTGATAAAGGAACCTTTTAAATTGTTGATTATCATCACAATCAATATGCCACAAATAACTAAGTCCATATATGTATTTCACTGTACAGTTAGAATTTGTACACCCAGTTGTATTGTCTCAATACACTATCTTCACTCACCAATTAGCTATTATATCTAATAAAGAATGAGTAAACAACACTGAAAATTGAAATGGTAAACAGAAAAGAAACAGGAGAGGAAGTGAAAGGCGTATAAATGTAATGATGACTATGTAAGAAGTAGCTAATGCATACAATCACTCACATGATTCCTGATTGTAATGTAATATTCTTGCTATCCTTTGCATTCCTTGACTACTCATTCTCACATTCCATAATACGGCTATCACAATGGGATTTCTTCCATTTAAGTTCAAACCACACACAGTGCCTATGAATGGGCAATGATGTAGCTAACATAGGAAAGGCAGAAGCCTGAACAGCACTAAGATATAAGCTATTTCTACTGATATTAAAGTGCATATTTGTTGATCTATTTACTCCTAATACCCCGAGATTGCAAGCTCTGTAAGTAACTCTAAACAAAGGCACACAGTATGTATCACCTGATATACGCGGTGGTCCAACGGTTTAGCTATTTACCTCGGGCGAAGACAGCAGTATACACCAACGAGAAAACTATCAACGGCACCATTGCTGTCCGAGCAGATGCAAAACTCAAAAACCCGTTTAACTCGCTGGCTGCCTAATTCTGCGACACGAAACGTCTCCTCGGAAGGTCAGATTCCAGAGTGAGGCACCCCGGAAATTGTTGGGGTTTTATTTACTGACCGTGTGCGCGTTTGAACCCGCCGCCCTTGCTCACACTCTTGCGCTCGCGTTCCAGTAATGCTAGGTGTACTACTAGTGATGTGCTTGAGCACAAATGGCGAGCGAGCCTAAAGACTATACTATTTTTATATGAATGATTTTGACTTCTAACACTGAAGCTACTAAAAACAAGGTCGAGTTTTTAATTACCCATACACTGTATAGGGATTTCAGTACCATAGTAACAACTCGCTGCAACTGTTTGAATTGAAGGAAAAACAACAACAAAACAATACATGCTATTTAAACGTTTTCTTCGTGATATTCTTTAGCTAAATAGTGGCTGTAAAGCACAATGCTTTGACACAACTGGACATACACCTACACAAGACTTACCTTCACTGTTAGTCTAGTGGACAATGCATTCTCAAGTAAATGCGTAGGGCTTATAACCATGCCAAAGAGCGCATTGACTTACCACAGCCACTAACTCGAATAGAAATGGAAGTCCTGTAAGTTTTCACGTTTTAATTAACAGCACCAGTAAAAGAATTCAAACCGGTAAACAATTCAATTTCTAGGGTGATACGGGTACTGATCGATAAACAGAGGATTCTGTTTAGTGAAGTTTGGGACGGGGTCGACCACCACACTAACACAAAAACGCGAGGGTCAAAGTACAAAAATGCCTTACGTACGTCCAAACATATATACTAGTGGTGTGCTTGAGCACAAATGGCGAGCGAGCCTGATAGTTAGGTAACATAAAATGTTACTATGTTTTAGCTTACTTCATGCAAACACTATAATAGCAGTTATGACATTTGATTTCAGAAAACAAATAGCTACAAAATCACTCTCTTAACTTATTAATGGTAACTTTTGTTTGTATCAAACATCAACCATTTTGATAATCTCAATCACCAGTAACTCTTGAACAAGCTCTCAGCTACGATAAAAAATAAACCAGTGTTATTATTTGTAATTTTAGCCAACAAATATGGAATTACTACTTACATCATTCTTGAGTATTGATAACTTCTATAGTATCAAATTGAAGTTATTTTGACCATCTGAATTACCTTGAATTCTTGACAACAAGCTCTCACCTACAAAAACAAAAGACACACAAATACAAAATTACTTTCTTACCTCATTTTCTTCAGCAGTGGTAACTTTTGTAGAACCAAATTTGAGTCCTTCTGACTATTTGAATTTACCAGTCACTGTTGACAACAAGCTCTTAGCTATAAAAAAGAAAGGCCAGAGTTATTTTGCATATTAAGCTAACAAATATGGAATTGCGTACTTACCTCGGCATCCCTCGAGTAGTAGTAGCTTCCTTAGCATTAATGCTTACATACACTTTTCAGAAGTAGTGATAGCTCTCTTAGTACTGACTACAGGTGGCTCTTGACAACTAGTAACAAGCCGCCCTTAGCCGGAAAAAAGGCGAAGTTTTGAATTTAAATCTGGTAAAGGGTCTTCAATGTCATAGTAACCAATCGAATCAACTTTTTGTTTCTTGAAAAGCAAGCGTTTTCGCAGGAATTTTCTCACACTTTGGAGATTAAGTATAAAGTAAGACTTGCTTAAATACCGTTGCTATATTGTTGTCAGGTGTAATAACTTGGCAAGTGTGCAATAACACTTGCCTCTAGTCAGGTAAACTGTGTATTTTAACTGCCCCAGGGTTGAACTCAGATTTGTGAATAAAGTCAAGTTCAATTCAATTGTCCTTATTAATAATTACTTCCGGAATTAATTATTGCAGCGGGGCGCCCTAAAACGGAATTCTTTTTTGGACGCGGTCGGGGTCAACCCTTCTAGAAGGAGTTACTTGAAAGCTACAGCAGCTAACTACAAATTATTATCTATTATCAATCTTACTTGGTTGTACTTTAACCACAAAGACTCCAGGCTAGGCCGGCTACCTCAGTCCAAACAGTTGTAATAAAACCAAACTGAAGCTGCTTTTCTCAGGCCGCGTTTATGCGCCTATCGGAACTACCGGTTTTTAGTTCGTGGTCGCGTATAAGCGCCTATCGGAACTAATAGCTAAACAAAGGACAGTTTCTAAGGTAACTGCGAGTGGCAACGGTATTTAAAATAGTTAAAGCATGCGCATTAGTTTCTAGTCGATTTATCGCACTCAGCCCTCGGGCCTTACGGCCCTCGGGCTGTCGTGCAATAAATCGACTAGAAACTAATAGCTCATGCTTTAACTATAACTTAATGCTGTAGTTTCAGAATAAACTGGGGTCAAGCCTAAACGCCGGTTTTTTTTTTAATAAAAACGGTTCACCGGCGGCGTTTAAAAGGGCATACGGACAATCCATATACATACATACCTACTAATATATACTAGTGATGTGCTTGAGCACAAATGGCGAGCGAGCCTAAAGACTATACTATTGTTATATGAATGACTTTGACTTCTAACACTGAAGCTACTGAAAATAAGGTCCAGGTTTTAAATTTCGCATACACGGTAAAGGGATTTCAGTGCCATAGTAACAACTCTCTGCAACTGCTTGAATTGAAGGAAAAAAACAACAAGAAAACAATACACGTTAATCAAAAGTTTTCTTTGTGATATTCTTTAGCTAAGTAGTGGTTGTAACACACTATGCTTTGACACAACTGGACATGCACCTACACAGACTTACCTTCGCGGTAGTCTAGTGGACAATGTATTTTCAAGTAAATACTGTTGCGCACGGCTTATAACCATGACAAAGAGCGCATTGACTTACCACCGCCACTAACTGGAATAGAAATGGAAGTCCCTTAAGTTTTCAAGTTTTAACTGCACCCGCAAAAGAATTCAAAACGGTAAACAATTCAATTTCTAGGTGATGATACGGGTACTGATCGATAAACCAGAGGATTCTGTTTAGTGCAATTTGGGATGGGGTCGACCACGTAACTAACACAAAAACGCGAGGGTCAAAGTACAAAATGACATACGTACGTCCAAACATATATACAAATAAACTAGTGGTGTGCTTGAGCACAAATGGCGAGCGAGCCTGATAGTTAGGTAACATAAAATGTTACTCTTTTTAGCTTACTTCATGCAAACACTATAATAGCAGTTATGACATTAGATTTCAGCAAACAAATACAAAATCACTCTCTTACCTGATTAATGGTAACTTTTGTAGTATCAAACATCAACCATTCTGATAATCTCAATCACCAGTGACTCTTGAACAAGCTCTCAGCTACGATAAAAAATAAAACAGTGTTATTATTTGTAATTTTAGCCAACAAATATGGAATTACTACTTACCTCATTCTTGAGTATTGATAACTTCTGTAATATCAAATTGAAGTTACTTTGACATGAATTACCTCGAATTCTTGACAACAAGCTCTCAGCTACATAAACAAAAGACAATCAATTTTAGCACACAAATACAAAATTACTTTCTTACCTCATTTTCTTGAGCCGTAGTAACTTCCGTAGTACCAAATTTGAGTCATTCTGACTATTGGAATTTACCAGTCACTGTTGACAACAAGCTCTTAGCTGAGTTAACAATAACAGAATTACCTGAATAAACTTAGAAAGCAGTGGCAAAGAAGCGCAGCTTGACAAAGACTTCACAATTGTTTCAAGAAGAGAGTAGCTGTAAACTTTTTGGTTGAAACAAAGTTGCGTCTGCAGCAGGATTCTCCGCGCTCGTTAATTGAAAAATACTGGAACTGTGAACGCTTTACCTAACTTACGTAATTAGAAGCGCGGGCTAAAACAGAGGTCTCACGTACCCCATAAACAGATAAATAAATAAATAACTAGTGATGTGCTTGAGCACAAAATGGCGAGCGAGCCTAAAGACTATACTATTTGTATATGAATGATTTTGACTTCTAACACTGAAGCTACTGAAAATAAGGTCCAGTTTTTTAATTTCGCATACACAGTAAAGGGATTTCAGTGCCATAGTAACAACTCTCTGCAAATGCTTGAATTGAAGGAAAAACAACAACAACAAAACAATACACGTTATTTAAAAGTTTTCTTTGTGATATTCTTTAGGTTGTAACACACAATGCTTTGACACAACTGGACATGCACCTACACAGACTTACCTTCGCGGTAGTCTAGTGGACAATGTATTTTCAAGTGACAACCACACCACCCCCAATACTGTTGCGCACGGCTTATAACCATGACAAAGAGCGCATTGACTTACCACCGCCACTAACTCTAATAGAAATGGAAGTCCCTTAAGTTTTCAAGTTGTAACTGCACCCGCAAAAGAATTCAAAACGGTAAACAATTCAATTTCTAGGGTGATACGGGTACGGATCGATAAACCAGAGGATTCTGTTTAGTGCAATTTGGGACGGGGTCGACAACCGAACTAACACAAAAACTCGAGGGTCAAAGTACAAAAATGCCTTACGTACGTCCATACATATATACAAATAAACAAACATCCCCGATTTTTTCATTTTTACCCCTGTAAGTGTCTCGCTCGCTACGCTCGCTCGCCAATAAATAAATATAGCGAAATCTCGATTACTATTTATTACAGGGGTAAAAATGAAAAAATCGGGGATGTTTATTGGCGAGCGAGCGAAGCGAGCGAGACACTCTCAGGGGTAACACAATCGAGATTTCGCTATATTTATTTATTTATCTGTTTATGGGGTACGTGAGACCTCTGTTTTCGCACGCGCTTCTAATTACGTAAGTTAGGTAAAGCGTTCACAGTTCCAGTATTTTTCAATTAACGAGCTCTGAGAATCCTTAGTGGCGGTGGTAAGTCAATGCTCTCTTTGTCATGGCTATAAGCCGTGCGCAACAGTATTTACTTGAAAATACATTGTCCACTAGACTACTGCGAAGGTAAGTCTGTGTAGGTGCATGTCCAGCTGTGTCAAAGCATTGTGTGTTACAACCACTACTTAGCTAAAGAATATCACAAAGAAAACTTTTAAATACCGTGTATTGTTTTGTTGTTGTTTTTTTTCCTTCAATCCAAGCAGTTGCAGAGTTGTCACTATGGCACTGAAATTCATTTACCAAGTATGCGAAATTTAAAAACTGGACCTTATTTTCAGTAGCTTCAGTGTTAGAAGTCAAAGTCATTCATATAACAATAGTATAGTCTTTAGGCTCGCTCGCCATTTGTGCTGAAGCACATCACTAGTATATATATATGTAGGTATGTATGTATGGATTGTACGTATGCCCTTTAAATGCGCGCGCGGGGAACGTTTTTTAAAAAAAAAACACGGCTTTTTAGGCTTGACCCCAGTTTATTCTGAAACTACAGCATTAAGTTATAGTTAAAGCATGAGCTATTAGTTTCACTATCTTCACTCACCAATTAGCTATTATATCTAATAAAGAATGAGTAAACAACACTGAAAATTGAAATGGTAAACAGAAAAGAAACAGGAGAGGAAGTGAAAGGCGTATAAATGTAATGATGACTATGTAAGAAGTAGCTAATGCATACAATCACTCACATGATTCCTGATTGTAATGTAATATTCTTGCTATCCTTTGCATTCCTTGACTACTCATTCTCACATTTCATAATACGGCTATCCTAATGGGATTTCTTCCATTTAAGTTCAACCACACACAGTGCCTATGAATGGGCAATGATGTAGCTAACATAGGAAAGGCAGAAGCCTGAACAGCACTAAGATATAAGCTATTTCTACTGATATTAAAGTGCATATTTGTTGATCTATTTACTCCTAATACCCCGAGACTGCAAGCTCTGTAAGTAACTCTAAACAAAGGCACACAGTATGTATCACCTGATACACGCGGTGGTCCTACGGTTTAGCTACTTACCTCGGGCGAAGACAGCAGTATATACCAACGAGAAAACTATCAACGGCACCATTGTTGTCCGAGCAGATGCAAAACTCAAAAACCCGTTTAACTACCCGGCTGCCTAATTCTGCGACACCAACGTCTACTCAAAGGTCAGATTCCAGAGTGAGGCACCCCGGAAATTGTTGGGGTTTTATTTACTGACCGTGTGCGCGTTAGAACCTTGCCCCATTGCTCACACTTGCGCTCGCGTTCCAGCAATGCTAGGTGTACTATTATATGAGCAAATAATGTGTGCCTGCTCTCGTCAGTTAGCTATTTAGATAGAACCAAGACCAATATTATTGTCTTGTTGCTCTACAATATACAGTGTAGTATATATTATATTTATACATAATATTTATATATGTTCATATAATATTTATAACTATATTATTTTAATAATAGCTATGACATACCTGAGCAGCTCTATTGGTTATGATTCATCACATCATCAGAACCTAAAACTAATTGCACTAAGTGCCACTAAACAATAAATAAACAATTACAATATAAATGATTCACCATGACAAGTATTGATTACAATTTGTCTTTATTTGGTATCTCCATGGTGATAATATTAATTGAAATATAATTATATTATAATTAAATTTCAATTAAGGAGATTAATATTATAGTATCTACTATCCCATTGTTACTGGTAGCAACTCTAAATTTTATGACCACCCATTTTCATATACTTATATTTATACTATCCAATTATTTCTTCCATTAAGTTCAAAACCACAACAGATGGGTTTGGCTGTGAAGCTATTAATACTATTTGGAGGAAGTCAAAACAAAAAGCTTGCCACAACCAATGTCTGTGCTGTCCAAATTGTCTGGGCACCTGCTGGATTATTTACTTGGACATGATGGATATTTTGCTGAGACTATATAAATTAGCTGGGACGTTGCTGAACATCTTGTAGGGACATAAATATTTTGTTAAATTTTCTATATAAGACATGGTGGATATTTAATTTAGTGATGATGCTAAAATTAAATGCTTTGTTTTAGTAAGTGCTGGAAACTGTAAATGTAACACCCACATTTGGAGTCAGCTTAAGCCCTACACATGCCTCCACACATTACCACATATAGTTATCAATTGAACCTTGACAATCTTCAATTGATATGGGTTTACTTGTATTATCCAGCATTTTAAATTAATTATTCAGCATGTCCCTGCAAAATATTCTGCAAATCTCTAAAATATGAAGTGTTGGAGCGAGCGAGCAAGATCGGCATGATGGAGAACAAGCAAGCAAGGGACAACATAGGCCAGATGGCACCATGAGGACAAACATGCATTCACACTTCATTCACACATCACACATTATTTCATGTATGCACCCCCCTTAGACACCCCCACCCCCCTTGGACTCTGCTACAGTATAATAGTGGACTGACCCAGCTGAGTTCAGTTGTGGTTGTTGTTCAGTTGTTGTTACTGCAGTTGTGGTTTGAGTTCCTCTTCTACTATAATTCTTCTAGCCACTAGCCTGGAACTCTCTAGAAAAGCTAGTTTATTGGTCCTAAAATTGCAGAATTTCAGTACATCATCATCAGCAGCAAGCATCATTATAATAATTATCTCCATGCATTTAGAAACGTAAATGATGATAGGGGACATTATTCGCATAAACTAGTGCTTACGCTGAGCTAACAACTCCTGTTTTCAAAATAAAATCAGCCCAAAATTAAAAAAGGAGCACAATAAAATGTCTTAAATCAATGGTTTATTGTCACAAATCTCACAAAAACTGAGCATGACAGACAGGCAGACTGACCAACAGACAGACTGACAGAGAGGCAAACTCACAAACATACAGGATGACTACTATAGGGAGACACTGCCAAGTAAGCCACAAGAAGATCACTCACCTTGCCCCATTAGCTCCTCAATCTAATTAGCTAATCTCATGGCATACAGACATTTCATCTAGACTTGCAGATAGTGCTGTTAATCATCCAGCAGCAAAAGCTATGGACCATAGTGTGATTACTTCTGTGTGTCAAATGATAGTGAGTATCAGGTTTGCCATTTGAGGGCATGGACAAAATTTTAACTACAATGAATAACATCCCCAATGATGTTATAGATACATCTAAAGCATATGTCACTGATTAGCCTCATGTTCTACGAAAATTCAATTGTTTTCGGTACAATACTTTAAGAGATCTGAAAAGCCAAATTACAGGCACTCTAATTCTGACCACAAACAATTTGCTAAACATGAGCTGCAATCTCCTAATGAGCAAATCAGTAGACAAAGATAAAACTAATTTGGACAAACAGGATGCAAGCACTAACAAAACAGGTACTTCTGGTGGTACTTATAAACTTTCACTCCTACTTGCTACAACTGTGGTAAACAGTGGCATAAATCCCCAGAGAAGAGGAGAGATTGGCCAGTCAGACGAGAAATGTGGAGAGACTTTACTGAACACTCAATGCCACGTATAATACATACGATTACGGACCACATGTTGACATGGTCTTATCAAATTGATTTATATATTATTTCACCTCGATGGGTATTTCCCCATGGGAATTTGTCAATGGTAAACAATGCCACACCTGTTAGACACTTTAAATGAGTAATAGCAGGAGTGTCACAGTCCATCACCGAATGTATCTGATTATTTGGCTTTACACCAAGAAAGATTGAATATTTCACGGGATGTGGTTAGAGAGAATGTACATCAGGCCAAGGTCAGAGAGAGGGTTAAGAACCAAATCTTTGAGACAGTTTTGGGTTGGTAAGTCCGTGTGGTTAGAACAACCTGGCCTGAATACTAAGTTGAGTGAGGCAAGGTTAGGTCCCTTCACGTTATAAAAAAATCATCACAGTAATGTACTATATGAGATAGGCTGGGATCAGGAAGGGAGGAAAAAAGAGAGAAATGTTCACGTTAACAACTTGAAACCACATATTTATGATGAGGCTTCGCTATGGTACAGAGAGTGGTCGCTGTATTTGAAGAGATTGAGGAGGAGAAGAGTCAGTCTAGCTCTGTGTTAACTGCTAAACAGCAGCAGTCCTTGGATGCATTTCTGGATAATTTAGCTCATGTTTTTCTACACACCAATTTGAGTCCCAGTGGTGAAGAAGGATGGGTCTATCAGAATCTGTGTGGACTACATTAACTCTGTGACTATCCAGGATCCATTACATATGCCCCTTATTGACGAGGTCTTGGTTAAATTAGGTAATGTTTAGTTTTTTGCAGAGCTAGATCTGACAAAAAGATTCCATCAGATAGCAGTTGCTATACAGAAGACAGAGTGAAGACCAATTTCATTACACCCTTTGGTAAATTCCAATATCTTAAAATGCGGTTTGGCTTAAAAAATGCCCGGCATCGTTTCAGGGTATGATGAATGGTCTTGAGGACTTTATTTCACCTTATATCAACGATAGCTTATTTTTAGCAATATTTGGGATGATCATTTAGTTCATGTTGCTAAGGTTTTGGAGGCTACTGACAATAATGGTTTAACTGTTATATTGGAGAAGTGTACTTGGGATGCTGCCGAGATTGAGTTTCTTGGGTTCAGTGTTGGGAGGCATGGCATTAGCATACCTGAGGTTCGTGTGGCTAAGTTGAAACAGTTTAAGAAACAAAAAAAGTGTGAAACAACTTCATTCATTTTTTTGGCATATTAATTATCTTCATTGTATCTCTTATTTATGTTCTCATACCAAATCATTGACAACAAACTTAAAGAAGGGTCACTCGAACATTGTACAGTGGACGACTGACATAGTTCATGATTTTGATACTACTATTACCCTATTTTGTAACTCTGTGAGTCTCATTGTACCCAGTGCCAGTGATGTGTTTTCTGTAGTGACGGATGCTTCAGCCAAGGGAATAGGTGGAGTTCTGGGAAGGAAGTACCGGTCGGGTTCTACCCACGTCAGACACAACCTCGTGAGGAGAAGTTTGCTGCCACAGAATTGTTGGACATGCAATTGAACAGTAATTACTATGCACTTATACATGTCATTCAACTGTATTCATTTGATTATTTGGTCATTTCCTGTTTTACTTCCTGTCACTACTCTTTTGTCTTTTGTTTTGTAAGGAGGCCCTGTGCAGCCCTCCTTTATTCTTTTGTCCCTTTGTTTTGTGAAGAGGCTGAGTTTATATGCATACAAGAGTGATAAAATAACAGTGGGTGTGGTGTAGTAATATATGTAAAGGCCCTGTGCTGCTGCCTTTCTTTGTAAGTACTGTATCATTCAGTTATTGTTCCTGTCAGATTGAGATTCAGACCGTTATTATCTTGTCGCTATTATAATTCTGTCAAACAGCTTAATCGCTAGTGTTTGCGTTAGCTAGTGTAGCTCTACTGTGTACAACTACTCATGCCAACAGGAATTGGAGTGCCTGGCTGTGGTTGACATTATCAAACATTTTGAAGTTTACCTAATATGGATGGCATTTTCATGTGTACACAGACAATGTTGCACTTAAAGGCCTACTTACCTCAGACTGCCTTAACAAACATTTATGGCATTAGTGTTTGTACTTACTGAACTTTACTTTCTGTGAACATTACAGGAGTGGATGGGACAATGTGGTTGTGAATTCCTTCTCTTGCCAGGGATGGACTGATGGAGGTGATGCAGGTGAGGGAGAGAATGACAGTGAGTCCCAAGTATCTCAGACATCTATGAACGACAGGAAATCCATACAAGCTTATGAGGAATCTCTTTTATCAAGATGCCACCTTCCGAAGGGAGGGGGTGGGGTGATGTGGGAGACCCTGCCATGCAAGCCACAAAAGGATCACCCACATAAAGATACTATATTAGATATTCTCTCTATGCCACCCTTCTGTATAATTTGTGTACTTCCTTTACCTCGCCTTACCTAATCATTTTTGTTTTGTATCATTTCTGTGTACATGCCTGGTTTTGTATGCATTTGGCCAGGAGCATGAGCACAGCAGATTCTCTGATTGTCATGATTCTGAAAATGAGTGAAATCCTGTGAAGAAGGCACTGGCGTGAAACCTGGGTCCCCGTGACAGAGTATACCTAGTAGCGGGAAATCCCACACATTCACGCTGGGGGTTATTTTGGTGTGTAAAGCCAGCCTTTCACTAAATGAGTCTCAATTTTATATGGATCAAGGTGTAATATGATGAGATATTTCACTTGCTGGCTACTTCATTTTCATGAGCCGAGGAGAGTAAAAATAAAGCCTAGAAAGCCAGATATACAAATGTTATAAATGATTTATTCTGTGCTAGGTATCTTCACTGTAGAAGTTTGTAGCTACTAGGATTAGTAATTCTGCTATTTCACGCCACCAGATGATATTTTAGGGTGAAGGGGTGGGGGAAACTCTGTAAGTTGGGGGTTGCTGCACTCATTAGGATATCTGAGGACAATGCTGTATGAAGCTTTCTTTCTCGAGCAGTTACTCCATTCCTGTATAACTGGTATGGAGAATTATTTATTTGAGCATGAAGTATTGCATGTTGAATGTCACCGGACATTGTTGTTCAATTATCAATTTTTTTTCTCACTAATAATTCTTGTTGTATGTGAAAAGTAGCAGTTACATCAGCTACTAATATGCTAATTTAGATGCATCACTTTCATTTTAGGAGCCTCTACAAAGCTTGGCTCATTATAGACTAAAAGAAAACTTAGTGCAGCATTCTTCTTTGACTAATTGTGTTTCTTCTGATTAGAAAGTAAACGACTCCAAACTAAATATATAGTTTGTATCTACATTTGGTCACACTTTACCAAGTCAAAACACTAGTTACAGTGAATATGGAAGTAGGTATACAAGTGATTAACAATTACGGAAGCAGGTGTAAGAGTGATTAACAATTCAATTTACTAATGTACATAAACAGTTGGTTGATAGCCTACAAATGAAGCATGCTAATATAGCTAAGTCAACTGTGAGTCCCAAACATTACACTGTTTCATAAACTGCTAGTGATTCATTTGGTATGTTATTTGATATTTCACCATATGCTGCACAGCTGGTTAACTTTATTTCTCCGTATGCAGCACAGGTAGTCATTGCCATATCTTCAGGTTTAGAACTACTGCTTTGATTTATTTCAATCTCTTCATATTTATCGTCATTTTGCATACTATTCTTTACATGATTATCTGACCTGGAGCTATTGGATGCTACCCTATTAACACAACATAATATATGTATATATTCATATGACATGGTGGTATTATTTATTATCTTTAACTGTGCCCAAATGGCACACTCCACGAAATAATAGAATTCATCTAGATATATTAGCTGTTTCGTAAACTTACTTGAATGCTTTAATTTTAATGCAGGTTATGACTAGAGACATAATCATAATAGCTACTACTACAGCAGATGTCACTACTGCACCAATCATTACACTAGAATTTCCTGGTGAACATACATATTATGTTATAAATACGAGAAATTAATTTTTGCTACAATTATAAGATTATAAAGATAAAATTAAAATACTTCTTATAAATGAATCTTCCATTAATAGTTCATAAATTATGACATGTTCTTAAGCCAATGTACAATTAAGTTGGTAAAATACTCATTAATAAATTGATAGATGTAATGTTGCAATCAAGGGTAGCTTTTAGATAATTGAAAATATTTCAATTCTTATTAATCTTGTATTGATACCTGTATGGAAGATTTCTTCATTGTATTGTGTTGTCAACATTGTATGTGATGATAATGTTAATGAGTTGTTATCTCCATTTACATTACTGATATTTGTGCTTTGCGTTGAACACATGAACGTCATTGGAGTAGAATCTAAGTCTACAAAAATGTTATAAATTGATGTAGTTATGTGTGTTACATTATATCTTATCCCAACAGTCATTAGAGTATAATAATTGATAAAGTCTAGTCTTGTCTGGGTCTAAAAAAGTATGTATGTATATTTACACTGCCTGAAAAGTGTCCATTGACAACCAAAACAAAATCGTAAATTAGTGTATAATGTATTCATAACTAGTTTGTTAACCTCTACAGCCTTGTAAATTTTTTGTTAATTTTAATTACCAAGACAGTGTACGGATTTTGTTATGGTTGTAAATGGACTTTTTTTCACCCTGTGTTAGTCCACACTAGATATCTTCACAATGCTGTGTGACCTATGAAATAATGCTTGTTTTCTCATAGTGTTACTTCATTTATATTTAGCAAGCTTACAACCCTGGTAGTTATAGCAACTGGCCTTATAGCTTGCCAGCTCCAGTACACCAGGTTTTTACAGCTACCTTCCTATGGTGTAGCCTACCCTACAGGGTTAGAGCAGCTGCTGAAATATCAGCTGGGTTAGGGAGCCCCTATAGCCAACTAATAAATTAACTACTGTGAGTGTAATAAATGAAAGGCTACACCAAGAAAAAAGAAAGCATTAAAATGTTGTATTCTTTTATCATGTGTTATGACCAATAAGTACTGAAGAAAAGGATCACAAGTAACTAACTTGATCCCAAATAATAACTAGTGATACATTCTGGACCTGACAATATTATTATCTTGATGCTTAGTTTTAGTTGTTGTTTTTTATTTAATTCTCCATGATGATTTAGTTAGTTATTAGTATTTCTTCAATATCATGCAGAAAATTTAGTTAATTTTACTAGCTACCACTAATTGTCTTAGTTTTGGTAAATTGATATTGACTCTCAAAGTAGTTCATGTACTTTTCTTGAAGAATTTGAAATACTTCTATGAAATCTTAAAGATATAAATTAAAGTATGATATATTTATATAGTTTAGAGAATGTTTCCTTGATGGTAATTAACATCTCCATTTAATAATGACCTGATTTAAGGTGAGATAGTTACAATAAAAATTGCTTATTTTTAGTTTTTGTCATCCACTCTACTGGTAGTTTTAGTTTTAATCGAATTTACTGTCTTCTAAAATGTTTAGTTTTTTCACGTACAGTACTCTACAGCTTAGTTTATTTTTTCTTACCAAAGTAAAATAGCTACCCCATGACTAAGCGGTTTTGGTTTTAGTTTTAGTTAGCTATACAAAACAACATTAAAGCTGACTTGCTCAATTAAGGACTAAGAATGTAGCCTTGAACAATTCATCTTTGCTGCTAAATAGGTCAACATTATAGGATTTTTGGCCTGCCCAGATGATTTGCTCATACTGCTGCTACATAATAAAATAAGGACATCAATTACAAGCATGACAACTTTTCATTGCTGACATTAGCAGCTAATAAAAACGATATTGAATCAAGCCCGAGTTATTTTAATGTTTGTTTTTGTTTGAAAGTTTTGTATAGTCCATTAGCAGTCAGCTAAAAAATATATATATAGTTGAGTGGTAGGGCTGCTTCAAATATGAATGTTATCTTCCCAATTGGTCTAGTTGTATGTAGTTACCTGCTATCATCAGTTAGCTACATAGCTATTTGGATAGAACCAAGTCTTCAAAATTTAATATGACCATTATTACTGTTGTTATTATTTCTATGATATAGCTACAGTAGTGTACCTCTATTATATCTATAAAAAATGTTTTATCACACAAAGCGAGGTACTTATCAATAGAATAATGAAATAAACAAGTACAATATAAATGCATCTCCATGACAAATGTATTTTTTAATTCAGATATAGGGTATGTAGTTTTGGCACCTACAACATGACTAATATGACATTTAAGTACATCAATAATAAAAATTTAGCAGAACAATTTTTATGGTTATTTTCAGGTCTGGTTTAGCTAAAACATACAGACTTCCTGTTCTCTAAAAAAAATGGTATACTACATCATGATAAAACTGTATTTCCATTAATCGAATTGTCTGGTAGCAACTCGGAATTTAATCACCACCCTTTTTCACACTATATTATATTTACACTATCCCATTATTTTTCTTCCATTTAAGTCCATATACACAACAGAGGTAATGACTGTGAAGCAATTAATGCTACTTAGAGGAAGCCTAAACAAAAAGCTTACCACAACCAATGTCTGTGCTGTTCAAATTGTCTGGGCACCTGCTGGATTATTTACTTGGACATGATGGATATTTTTCTGGGACTACATTATTTTCCTAGGACATTGCTGAACATTTTGCAGGGACATGCTAAATATTTTTAAGATGTTATTGTAAAAGACATTGGATATTTTTTGCATGCTAAAGTTAAATGCTTTGTTTAATAAGTGCTGAAAAATGTAAATAACAAGAGTCAGCTTAAGCCCTACACATGCTTCTGCACATTACCACATATTATAGCTATCTAACTCATGAAAATGTTTAACTGATGGGATAACTAGTATTCTGACCTTTGCTCCTACAAGGAGACTATAGCCAAAGCAATTATCCATGTCATAATCATTTGAGCAAATAAATTAATTTCTTTGGGTATTAATTAACCAGATCACATGTATAGTATAATGGAGCACAAGAATTATTAGAGTGACAAGTTCTGATGAAAAGAAAAGAATGCCAAAAAGTTTATTTTGGATTGGAGTCACTGGCAGCAGCAGCTGGGTTGAACTGATCTGGGGCAACTCAACACGCATCCTCACATTTGTACAATATTATCAGAAAACTGACCAAGGATAAAAATGGCAGTATGATACTGCTGAGGTGTTTCATGTGCAGAATAGTGCTGTGATATATTAATGGGACAGATGCAGGATGAGTATTGAAACATTAAGTTTTGTAATAAGTGTTTTTTCCATGTCAGGTGTCTTCACCGCAGTAGTTTGTACAAAACAATTGTGAGTATTACTTTCATGTGGGCTCCCCCACACTCTCACCTCATATAACAGCTATTCTGACCTGAATGGATAGCTTGTTTGTTTTGTTTTGTTTTTATTGTTTTTTGTTTTTTTTTGTTTTTTGTAGAAAATGTAGCTCTAAAAATTCTGAAAGTGTAGATGTTTGTTATTAGCTACTAATTGTACTTGAGGTTTTAGCTACTCAGATATTTCACGGGGGGGGGGGGGGGGGGTAGGGAAGCTTTCCAATTAAGTGCTGGTAACATGCCACAACATGTCTAGCTATCTCATTATCAGTGGAGATATCTAGCATAGAAGAATTAATTATACTACTTTAAGAGTAGAAGAACACAACACATAATATTTCATGCTTGCCAAAAATATTTCTCAAGATACAATCAAATATACATGTTGTAGCTAGACTATAGTTCCATCTGTATATCCATTTAGTACACCAATGACTACAGAAGAAAGTAATGCATGGTAAGTAATGTTGTATACTCACTAGACACAATGTAAATGCTGGCACTGACAGTTTCATTTCTAGAATTTGGAACTTCACATCTATATAGTCCCAGTGGTCCAGTTGGACTGCCTTTTCTGACTAATCTGACTTCTCTGTAAAATCCAATTCGTACAAATGTATTAGTAGTGGTGTCCTGATTGTTTGGAATGACTTGAGAATTGTTCGGATAGAACCAGTCACCAATACGACCATTACCATTGTTGTCAATACTTCTACAGCATTCAGTGTTAATATTATCAGTGTGACATACCAGAGCAGCTCCATGATTATGACGAATAACAAAATCAGGACCTACGTCTTGTATAAAAACGGTTTCATTTGGACAATATATAATGCCTTTCAAAGTAAAGTACAAGCCATCTGCTGGTGGACGTTATGAATATAAAGTAGCTATATTATATATCATGACTATTGTATTTATGAATGTATTAAAAAAATAGTTTACATGACAAAGTTAAATTGAAGGCATCATGTAGCTAACTAAAGAGAGAGAGGGGAAAGCCCAAGTAATTCAAACAAATTTTAATATAGATATTTCCAAGCATGAGCACATTAAGTTTTACAGTAGAGTAGGAAGTGTTGGGAGAAGGGGGGGCTAGATTCTTAAGGGGGGAGGGGGGGGTGGGAGTGGGGCTGCCCCCTAATATTCACTCCCTGCTGCTCATACTACTACATTACCTTGTTTACATCTATGACAGTAATCTTTGTAAAATTACAGATCTGATAATAAATAACAAGCTTATGTGAAAACTAGCAATTTAAAATAATTCATTATAAGTAGCCTCCACAAAGCTTGGCTTATTTAGAAACAAAAATAAAACTTAGTGGAGCAGTCTTCTCTGACTAATTGTTATCCTTCTGTTTAGAAAGCAGTGACTCCAAACTAAAAACATAGGTTCACTTTGACCTCAGTGGCAACATCATAATAATATAGTATACTTTATGCAAACAATCTAAAAAAATGCCTAAATTCAGAGGGAGGGGGGACATAACCAGTTTCAGGTGGGGGGATAAAATGCAGCCTAACAATACACTCTTAACATCACCCACCCACCCCAAATATTTTTTCATCTTCCTACTTACTGTTTTATATTATAAAGCATGTAGTCACTCATATATTCCAGAAGGCACCACTATTATTAATTACAAATATAATTGCTTTTAAACTGTTAATCTTTCAAAAATACATGTGGAAAGGTTACCACTCCTTTGCATTCATTAACTATCTCATCCTCACACTAACATACCATAAGTGACATTGTTAGTGCTATTCCATTAGGTATTTATTTTCTTTTAAGTTCAAATAGTTGCTATGAATGGGCAATGATTGTAATGCATAATAAGATCAAAAGAGTGAACAAAGTATCTCTGTTGTTAGCTCCAAACTAAATAGCTGTTAGTTGTTAGCTGCTATAAATATCTTATCCAAGTTTACTTAATTACACCTAACCTCTCACTCTACATTGATTTCAGCTCCCCTCAATGGTGGAGCAGCTAAATAAGAATGTAATTAAGATTACCTTTGGCGAAGACCACTGAGTATACAGCGAATGAGAAAACTAGAACAGACAGCATTATCTGACAGTACAAAAAAAAAGTAAACTGCACAGCTTCTTAGCTTAGCTTAAAACGCCAACGCAAAGTCCAGGGTGATTCCCTCTCCTGCGGGGAGATTTTTTTCCATGCAATTAGCCATTGGTTCGGTAAAGGGTATTACTAGGTGGCTAGACTCACGGTTAGTCTAGCGGAACCCAACACACGGAGCTATAGTCTGGCTGAGCCCGACACATGGAGCTATTAGTCTGGAGTAGCCAGACCCTTTACCGAACTCTTTACCGAACCGCTAAATTGGAAATGGGTCTGGGGGCATGGCCAAACCAGGAATAGCCCTCCTCAACCAAAAATAGAAATTTCTGTACTTGTTCACCCTTTCTGGCCCTGGTCCACAAAATAACATTCAGTATAAGCAAAGTTTGTTCTGTTACATGTACATTCTTTCTTTTAGGATCTATTAAGGAAAACTTAAAAGCAAATAGCTACTGCATTATTGTATAAGTTAGGGTACTGTAAGTGAATAGCTATAGCTATTATAACAAAATAAAGGCTAGCTACACCAAGAACAAATATAACATGTTTGTATACCTTAATCATGTGCTGCAACTAGTGAGTACTCAAAGAATCACAAGTAGCTAATAGTAGCTAACTAGGTACATGTCATGTGGACTGCAAAATAAGTTACTAATATTTCAATGCTCAAAGTAGGACAGTGAGTACAGTAACCTACATCTAACTAGTTATAGGTCATCGGAAATACAAACCTTTTGTCATGACATCAAACCTTGACACATGAATAAACAACGGATTATCAGTATTGTATTTGTATGGGCATCGTATATCTATAGTTAAAGTTTGAGGTTGATGTATGTGGGTTTAGTTCACTTGTTTTCCACAGGAATTGTAGTTGGTCAGTGCTAATTTTCGCATTCCATTTGGGATGTAATTTCGACGGTAATTGATCTATAATACCCAACTTCATGTGCTGAGTTTATAGTTTGTTGTTGTTGCTTTTGTTTTGTTGTTGTTTTGTAGCAAAACGGTTACTATGACTATTAATTCTAAACAGGTCTTCTCAAGTGGTCTAGTTGTACTATTGTACTGGAGCAAATCATGTGTGCTTGCTGTCTTCAGTGTTTGGATATAACCAGGTCTTCAATATCTAATAAGACCATTAGCTACTATTAAAGTAATAGCTATAGTATCTACAATTAAATTGCTACTAGTAGCTAGCAACTCTGAATTTCATGACCACCAATTTTCGAACTATATTATTTTTATACTGTTCCGTTGAATTTTCTTCCATTTAAGTCACAGTACAGAACAGATAGGTAATGGTTCTGAAGTAATTAATACTATTTAGAGGAAGCCAAAACAAAAAGCTTGCAACCACTAATGTCTGTGCAGTCCAAAATTTTCAAGCACCTGCTTGATTATTTACTTTGGACATAATAGGTATTTTGCTGGGACTAGATAACTTTGCTGGAACATGCTAAATGTTTTGTTATGATGTGATGGTCCTTGTAGTGACAATGGACATTGAACTATGTTGTGTTTGTCATCTTCGTCTAGTCAGCCTGCTGACCTCAAGATTGTAATTGTATGGAGCGCTGCCACCACGCGGTGATTTTTGTATCTTTGTGTGTTTCCATGACTTTAGTCTATAAAGAGTTTTTTAATTAAAGGTTTATGTATAGCTATGAATCAGATACATTTGGCAATGAGGATTATGGCTACTCATGGCATGTTAGGACCTTTCAACTTAGACTCTGGAGACTGGGCGTCTTACGTTGAAGTTGTACTTCACAGCAAACAACATCTATCAGCGATAATTCCTCGAATCCATGGTTTAACTATTACATATTATGTATATATTCCAGCTAGATATGTTCTCAATGTTATTTTTAGGTAGTAACCCATGACTGTGATCACATACTGTATTAGTAAGCTCATTACCCTCTGAGATGCTATAGTATTTATAGCAACAAGCCTAGCTTAACAGCTTTTTGAGTTTTAAAAGCTACCATTCTGCCTGAAGCCTCTCAGGTCAGAGCAGCTCTAAAGTATCACAGCCAACTTTACACTGACTTTGTCAACCCTAGTACACACTACTGCAGTTAAGATATCTAGCAGAGAATTAACCACTTATTAAATTTTGTCAGAGTGATACAGCAATATATTTTGTTTTCACTGCATCTGTCTCTTGAAAAAAAAGTAGCCTGCTCTTGAAATATTTCTAGAGCAGATGTCCATAAGTGTATGCTGCAACTTCTTCCAATAAAGTTTAACTCTACTAAGTGAATTGGAAAAGAATCTTGCTCAGGGGCTAGAGATGAGCAGAACACAATCTGATGGCAGCGTGTTCTGACTACCTGTGCGCCCACACAACTGGTGTGACTAATAAGCACTCAAAAAGATAGTGACTGGGTATATGTCATGTTGACCGAAAAAATGTTACTAAGATTTTAATGATAGATAACCAATAGCTTCATTCTCCATCGGGCTTCTCTCTCAGTTTCGGGATAGTTTAGGTAGTGACCCATGGCTGTGATCATACACTGTATTGGCAAACACATTTCCCCCTGAGATGCTATAGCACACCACGATTCTCTGGTGAGAAAAAAGTGATCTGAGACAAAAATGAAAACATAGCTAACTTGTGCAAACAAATATTTTTTCCCATATTCTAGAATGTTAAATTATAGTTTCCCTTTCAGTACTTGAAATGGAAATAATAATACATGACAAAATAACAAGGCCAGGGTTTATTAGATTTGCAGCATGAGAAGCAACAATTATTATTTAAATTTGAGCGTAAAGTCATTGGCAACTTCTTTTATAAGATGCTTGACTTACATTTAAGTTAGTAAATAATATTTCATTGTAGTAATGAATAAAAAGATAATTTTTTCTAAGTCAAAACACATGCTACAATCAATAAGGAAGCAGCTGTAAAAGTGTTAAAAAAATGTACAAACAATATAATGTACATAATCAGTAGGTAGAAAGTCTACAACAGAACCATGCTATGCATCTAATCAACCGTGAGTCCCAAACATTACACTGTTTCATAAACTGCTAGTGATTCATTTGGTATGTTATTTGATATTTCACCATATGCAGCACAGTTGGTTAACTTTATGTCTCCGTATGCAGCACAGGTAGTCATTGCCATATCTTCAGGTTTGGAATTACTGCTTTGTATCATTTCAATCTCATTGTTATTTTGCATACTCTTCTTTACATGATTATCTGACTGGGAGCTATTTGATGCTACTCTGTTAACACAACAACATGTGTAATACTGATATGACATGGTAGTACTATATGCAAACATTCTGAATTGATTCCCATTTCTTACACTGGAGAAAAGATGAAACAAAAATATATTAATATTGTGTATGTAATTTTTCAAGGACTCGACTTACTCAGAAATAAGTTTTACTGATTATATATACTTTTGATCATGCTTTAGAACGTAGCATTGATTATCACATGTTCATTCTCTGAACAATTTGGTTTGCAGAATCAAAAGAATTTAGGCAATTGTATCATTAATATTCAGTGAAGCTTGCAAAGAAATTACAATTATTATTATAGTAAACTTTTCCCAGATGGCACACTTCAAATAATAATAAACTCATCTACATTTAGCAAGCATGTCTCATGAACTTACTTGAATACTTTATATTTTAAGCAGGTCACCAATATGACTAGAGTCATAATCATAATAGCTACAACTATAGCAGATGTCACTACAGCACCAATGATTACACTAGAACTTCCTGGTGAACATACATATGTAATAAATAAAAGAAATTGATTGTATTCTAAAATTATGAGATTATAAATGCAAAATTAAAATACCTCATATAGCTAAATGAATCTTCCAATAATATTTCCTAAATTATGATCAGTTTTTATGCCAAAGTACAATTACGTTGGTAAAACACTCATGAATTAATTGATACAAACAATGTTTCATTCAAGGGTGGTTTTTTTTACAATTTTCTGGTCCCTTGGAAATATTTCAATTTTTATTAATCTTGTATTGATACCTGTATGGAAGATTTCTTCATTGTATTGTGTCGTCAACATTGTATGTGATGATATTATTGTTAATAAGCTGTTATCTCCATTTACATTACTAATATTCGTGCTTTGCGTTGAATATATGAACATCATTGGAGTAGAACCTAAGCCTACAAAAAGTTGATAAATTTTTGTAGTTATGTGTGTAACATTTTATCTTGTCCCAACTGTCTACAGTGTATAAAAATTGATAAAATCATGTCTTAGTCTAAAAAAGTATGTATGTATATTTAGTCCATACTAGATGTCTTCACAATGTTGTTATTTTTAAGTATGTGACCTGTGAAATAACTCATGTTATCTCATGGGGTTATTTCACCTACATTGAGCAAGCTCATTACCCTAGTAGTTATAGCAACAGCCTAGCTTACCAGTTTTCCTGATTTTCCAGCTACCCCCTGGCTAGTTATGTATATTCAGCTAATTTTGCCTTAGTTAGTTTACCATTAGAAGTTATGTATATGCTAGCAGCAATGACACTGTCATTTCTAGAATTAGGAACTTCACATTTATAGTGTCCCAGTGGTCCAGTTGGACTGCCTAGTGTCACTAATCTGACTTCTCTGTGAAATCCAACTCGAACAAATGTATTGTTAGTACTGGCATCCTGATTATTATGAATGACTTGAGAATTGTCTGGATAGAACCAGTCACCAATAGGACCATTACCATTGTTGTCACTACTTCTGCAGCATGCAGTGTTTACAATATCAGTATGACATACCAGAGCAGCTCCACGATTATTACTGCGATCATCCACATCAGGACCTATGTCCTCTATATAAACTGTTTCATTGTGAAGATATACAGAACCACTCAAGGTAAAATACAAGCCATCAACTAGTGGATCTAGTGAATATATAAAGTACATAATTTTAACCATGCTTTAGTGTGTCCATAAAGTGTATACATAGATGAGGTTATCTATTGTGTGCCATAAAGTATAACGCTACCAAATGGGACATAAACACACACTTAAAATTAATTTAGGTTATTGCAGAAATGAACTTGATTCAATTCAGTATTGCAGATATGTACGTAAATTTGCAAGATAAGAGGTTCATGTTTATACTTGCAGCTGTTCACAACAAAAACAGAATGACTAGCTTATTGTCGTAAAATGTCAGAGGCAGAGAAACCAGACTACTAGCCATAGCACTACCAATATTGTAAAGTGGGTGTGGCAATATTTTTGTGGACAGCATCAATTCATTCATATTTTCTATTTATTAAATATTTTTAATATAATTCAAAAGCATAAAATGTGAATGCCACATTTTGGTACATCTTCTGTAGGTGTGATCAAAATTCCTGACTGATGCTAAAAGTTTTCTCCTCCTCTGATTTATACATTGAATTATCTATCTACCCTGTGATGGGACGGAGTACATGGTCAGGCTGGTCAGGCTATGGACTCACCACTTGTTTGAGATGATACTAAATATTCATAGGGGGGGAAACTGACCATTTATGCTTTTTAAACTTGTTTTAACGCTTCCATTGCAATGATCGATGATTATTTGTCATTGTGGTCATTTACATTGTGATTCACTATAACAATGATTGAAGCACTGTCTACTTAGAAGTGGCACATCTAATTACATTTCTCTGTGTACTGGCCACACCTATGACCACGCCTTTTCCTGGCCTGGTCACTAAAAAAAAAGCTTCTTTCGGCCCTAATAGTTAAAATGCAGAGCTCTGCATGTAATAGAAATTGAATAGAAGATTACTTATATTGTATTGATGGCGAAGAATTAATGAAATATTAAAAATCTTTAAAGAGACCAAATTAATTTACCCTTTGACTTTTTATAACGTTTTTTTTTTTTCTCTTAACATTGCGTTAATTTTAAAATTTGCTAAGGCCCTAACACTAGTCTCGCATAGCCAGACCCTTTACCTACCGCAACACTGGGAAAAGGTCTGGTAGCATTAGTACATAGTACAAGTTCAAATGGAATGTAATTTGTCTTTCACTGGATGCTCCGCGGTTAAACCCTTATGTAAATGTAAAAGTACTGCACACAAAAACTTCAATGCCTAGCTAAGTGCCATAACTGCCTTATGGTACTTATTGGTACGCTATAAGGTACAACATACTAGCTTATTCTCCTAACTTATAACAGTGGTATAATATCTGTCACAAAAGCTTTCTTATATATCTCCCATTTTTACGTGCCCTAAAATTACTCGTCCTGCGCAATTTCATGAATCCTAATGTTTGTCTTATTTGCAGCAAGTTCCACTGCCCCATTCCTCTAGTACGTGGATTGGGATCATGAAAGAGAGCTGATTGAATGGCTGCGGTATCCCTAAATTACTGACAACCACGACCAGAACCGTAACTTCCCCCTGAGATTTGAAGGCTACTGAACTAGTACTATGCTAATGCCACCAGACCATTTCCTAGTGTAGCGGTAGGTAAAGGGTCTGGCAACGTGAGATTATCCTAACACCTCAGGCAATCTCCGGTGTGGTCACTTATCTAATAGTCCATCATTTTAACTGATAAAGGAACCTTTTAAATTGTTGATTATCATCACAATCAATATGCCACAAATAACTAAGTCCATATATGTATTTCACTGTACAGTTAGAATTTGTACACCCAGTTGTATTGTCTCAATACACTATCTTCACTCACCAATTAGCTATTATATCTAATAAAGAATGAGTAAACAACACTGAAAATTGAAATGGTAAACAGAAAAGAAACAGGAGAGGAAGTGAAAGGCGTATAAATGTAATGATGACTATGTAAGAAGTAGCTAATGCATACAATCACTCACATGATTCCTGATTGTAATGTAATATTCTTGCTATCCTTTGCATTCCTTGACTACTCATTCTCACATTCCATAATACGGCTATCACAATGGGATTTCTTCCATTTAAGTTCAAACCACACACAGTGCCTATGAATGGGCAATGATGTAGCTAACATAGGAAAGGCAGAAGCCTGAACAGCACTAAGATATAAGCTATTTCTACTGATATTAAAGTGCATATTTGTTGATCTATTTACTCCTAATACCCCGAGATTGCAAGCTCTGTAAGTAACTCTAAACAAAGGCACACAGTATGTATCACCTGATATACGCGGTGGTCCAACGGTTTAGCTATTTACCTCGGGCGAAGACAGCAGTATACACCAACGAGAAAACTATCAACGGCACCATTGCTGTCCGAGCAGATGCAAAACTCAAAAACCCGTTTAACTCGCTGGCTGCCTAATTCTGCGACACGAAACGTCTCCTCGGAAGGTCAGATTCCAGAGTGAGGCACCCCGGAAATTGTTGGGGTTTTATTTACTGACCGTGTGCGCGTTTGAACCCGCCGCCCTTGCTCACACTCTTGCGCTCGCGTTCCAGTAATGCTAGGTGTACTACTAGTGATGTGCTTGAGCACAAATGGCGAGCGAGCCTAAAGACTATACTATTTTTATATGAATGATTTTGACTTCTAACACTGAAGCTACTAAAAACAAGGTCGAGTTTTTAATTACCCATACACTGTATAGGGATTTCAGTACCATAGTAACAACTCGCTGCAACTGTTTGAATTGAAGGAAAAACAACAACAAAACAATACATGCTATTTAAACGTTTTCTTCGTGATATTCTTTAGCTAAATAGTGGCTGTAAAGCACAATGCTTTGACACAACTGGACATACACCTACACAAGACTTACCTTCACTGTTAGTCTAGTGGACAATGCATTCTCAAGTAAATGCGTAGGGCTTATAACCATGCCAAAGAGCGCATTGACTTACCACAGCCACTAACTCGAATAGAAATGGAAGTCCTGTAAGTTTTCACGTTTTAATTAACAGCACCAGTAAAAGAATTCAAACCGGTAAACAATTCAATTTCTAGGGTGATACGGGTACTGATCGATAAACAGAGGATTCTGTTTAGTGAAGTTTGGGACGGGGTCGACCACCACACTAACACAAAAACGCGAGGGTCAAAGTACAAAAATGCCTTACGTACGTCCAAACATATATACTAGTGGTGTGCTTGAGCACAAATGGCGAGCGAGCCTGATAGTTAGGTAACATAAAATGTTACTATGTTTTAGCTTACTTCATGCAAACACTATAATAGCAGTTATGACATTTGATTTCAGCAAACAAATACAAAATCACTCTCTGACTTGATTAATGGTAACTTTTGTAGTATCAAACATCAACCATTCTGATAATCTCAATCACCAGTAACTCTTGAACAAGCTCTCAGCTACGATAAAAAATAAACCAATGTTATTATTTGTAATTTTAGCCAACAAATATGGAATTACTACTTACATCATTCTTGAGTATTGATAACTTCTGTAGTATCAAATTGAAGTTACTTAGACCATCTGAATTACCTTGAATTCTTGACAACAAGCTCTCACCTACAAAAACAAAAGACACACAAATACAAAATTACTTTCTTACCTCATTTTCTTCAGCAGTGGTAACTTTTGTAGAACCAAATTTGAGTCCTTCTGACTATTTGAATTTACCAGTCACTGTTGACAACAAGCTCTTAGCTATAAAAAAGAAAGGCCAGAGTTATTTTGCATATTAAGCTAACAAATATGGAATTGCGTACTTACCTCGGCATCCCTCGAGTAGTAGTAGCTTCCTTAGCATTAATGCTTACATACACTTTTCAGAAGTAGTGATAGCTCTCTTAGTACTGACTACAGGTGGCTCTTGACAACTAGTAACAAGCCGCCCTTAGCCGGAAAAAAGGCGAAGTTTTGAATTTAAATCTGGTAAAGGGTCTTCAATGTCATAGTAACCAATCGAATCAACTTTTTGTTTCTTGAAAAGCAAGCGTTTTCGCAGGAATTTTCTCACACTTTGGAGATTAAGTATAAAGTAAGACTTGCTTAAATACCGTTGCTATATTGTTGTCAGGTGTAATAACTTGGCAAGTGTGCAATAACACTTGCCTCTAGTCAGGTAAACTGTGTATTTTAACTGCCCCAGGGTTGAACTCAGATTTGTGAATAAAGTCAAGTTCAATTCAATTGTCCTTATTAATAATTACTTCCGGAATTAATTATTGCAGCGGGGCGCCCTAAAACGGAATTCTTTTTTGGACGCGGTCGGGGTCAACCCTTCTAGAAGGAGTTACTTGAAAGCTACAGCAGCTAACTACAAATTATTATCTATTATCAATCTTACTTGGTTGTACTTTAACCACAAAGACTCCAGGCTAGGCCGGCTACCTCAGTCCAAACAGTTGTAATAAAACCAAACTGAAGCTGCTTTTCTCAGGCCGCGTTTATGCGCCTATCGGAACTACCGGTTTTTAGTTCGTGGTCGCGTATAAGCGCCTATCGGAACTAATAGCTAAACAAAGGACAGTTTCTAAGGTAACTGCGAGTGGCAACGGTATTTAAAATAGTTAAAGCATGCGCATTAGTTTCTAGTCGATTTATCGCACTCAGCCCTCGGGCCTTACGGCCCTCGGGCTGTCGTGCAATAAATCGACTAGAAACTAATAGCTCATGCTTTAACTATAACTTAATGCTGTAGTTTCAGAATAAACTGGGGTCAAGCCTAAAAAGCCGTGTTTTTTTTTTAAAAAACGTTCCCCGCGCGCGCGTTTAAAGGGCATACGTACAATCCATACATACATACCTACATATATATATACTAGTGATGTGCTTCAGCACAAATGGCGAGCGAGCCTAAAGACTATACTATTGTTATATGAATGACTTTGACTTCTAACACTGAAGCTACTGAAAATAAGGTCCAGGTTTTAAATTTCGCATACACGGTAAAGGGATTTCAGTGCCATAGTAACAACTCTCTGCAACTGCTTGAATTGAAGGAAAAAAACAACAAGAAAACAATACACGTTAATCAAAAGTTTTCTTTGTGATATTCTTTAGCTAAGTAGTGGTTGTAACACACTATGCTTTGACACAACTGGACATGCACCTACACAGACTTACCTTCGCGGTAGTCTAGTGGACAATGTATTTTCAAGTAAATACTGTTGCGCACGGCTTATAACCATGACAAAGAGCGCATTGACTTACCACCGCCACTAACTCGAATAGAAATGGAAGTCCCTTAATTTTTCAAGTTAAAACTGCACCCGCAAAAGAATTCAAACGGTAAACAATTCAATTTCTAGGGTGATACGGGTACTGATCGCTAAACCAGAGGATTCTGTTTAGTGCAATTTGGGACGGGGTCGACCACATAACTAACACAAAAACGCGAGGGTCAAAGTACAAAATGACATACGTACGTCCAAACATATATACAAATAAACTAGTGGTGTGCTTGAGCACAAATGGTGAGCGAGCCTGATAGTTAGGTAACATAAAATGTTACTCTTTTTAGCTTACTTCATGCAAACACTATAATAGCAGTTATGACATTAGATTTCAGCAAACAAATACAAAATCACTCTCTTACCTGATTAATGGTAACTTTTGTAGTATCAAACATCAACCATTCTGATAATCTCAATCACCAGTGACTCTTGAACAAAGCTCTCAGCTACGATAAAAAATAAAACAGTGTTATTATTTGTAATTTTAGCCAACAAATATGGAATTACTACTTACCTCATTCTTGAGTATTGATAACTTCTGTAATATCAAATTGAAGTTACTTTGACCATCTGAATTACCTCGAATTCTTGACAACAAGCTCTCAGCTACATAAACAAAAGACAATCAATTTTAGCACACAAATACAAAATTACTTTCTTACCTCATTTTCTTGAGCCGTAGTAACTTCCGTAGTACCAAATTTGAGTCATTCTGACTATTGGAATTTACCAGTCACTGTTGACAACAAGCTCTTAGCTGAGTTAACAATAACAGAATTACCTGAATAAACTTAGAAAGCAGTGGCAAAGAAGCGCAGCTTGACAAAGACTTCACAATAATTTCAAGAAGAGAGTAGCTATAAACGTTTTGGTTGAAACAGAGTTGCGTAAGGCAGTGCAGCAGGATTCTCCGCGCTCGTTAATTGAAAAATACTGGAACTGTGAACGCTTTACCTAACTTACGTAATTAGAAGCGCGGGCTAAAACAGAGGTCTCACGTACCCCATAAACAGATAAACTAGTGGTGTGCTTGAGCACAAATGGCGAGCGAGCCTAAAGACTATACTATTTTTATATGAATGATTTTGACTTCTAACACTGAAGCTACTGATAAGGTGCAGTTTTTAAAATTCGCATACACGGTAAAGGGATTTCAGTGCCATAGCAACAACTCTCTGCAACTGCTTGAATTGAAGGAAAAAAACAACAACAAAACAATACACGTTATTTAAAAGTTTTCTTTGTGATATTCTTTAGGTTGTGCTTTGACACAACTGGACATGCACCTACACAGACTTACCTTCGCGGTAGTCTAGTGGACAATGTATTTTCAAGTAAATACTGTTGCGCACGGCTTATAACCATGACAAAGAGCGCATTGACTTACCACCGCCACTAACTCTAATAGAAATGGAAGTCCCTTAAGTTTTCAAGTTGTAACTGCACCCGCAAAAGAATTCAAAACGGTAAACAATTCAATTTCTAGGGTGATACGGGTACGGATCGATAAACCAGAGGATTCTGTTTAGTGCAATTTGGGACGGGGTCGACAACCGAACTAACACAAAAACTCGAGGGTCAAAGTACAAAAATGCCTTACGTACGTCCATACATATATACAAATAAACAAACATCCCCGATTTTTTCATTTTTACCCCTGTAAGTGTCTCGCTCGCTACGCTCGCTCGCCAATAAATAAATATAGCGAA
>WLWD01004044.1_pt1 | contig 32720 bp, 15 predicted proteins | sample 6712731 | NCBI WGS metagenome assembly WLWD01 (sample SAMN12718690, study PRJNA576275) | sponge metagenome | isolation source: marine sponge | host: Mycale hentscheli | place: New Zealand: South Island, Marlborough, Capsize Point | collected 2014-11-01
GTAATATTTGGCTTTCTTTATTTCTGAAACTATTTTAGAAAGAATAACATCATATCCAATAATATTAATTAGTTCATTTTGAGTTTGTGGGGACAAATGTTTGGCATTCTTGGCTTTAGGATTGTGAAGATGATTATATAAAACTTCATCACTTTCTGCAAATACTTTGAGTAGGGCCAAAAAGTTTCCAGGATTCTTACTAGAATCTATAACTTCTGAATTGCCCCTGAATGCAATAGCTTGTTTAGATAAGAAAATAATGGCTCGCACAATTTGCTTTAGTATATGCTCATTTTCCTTTATTATGGCTTGCAGAGTATTACTTGTCATGACATCAACACGTGAAGCTGGATTTTCAACACTACTTTTGATGGTATCAGCTAGCTGGAGGCAGTCACGGTGATATTTAAGTTTAGAATGATCATTCAATACACTGCTCAACTTAATCCAGTTGGAAAAAGGCCTGTTAACAAGTAAACCTTTATCTTTACGCTTATCTACTGGAAGAAGAATAGCACATGGTCCACAGAAAATGCCGTTTACCTTAGGGCTATACAGAATCCAAGGAAATTTAATGACCCAAGAAATACCAAACTTTCGATTAGCACCATGTAAGAATGTAGCTGGCAGATTACTTGGAGGTTGCACGTGGCGATACAAATAAGAAAACATCTCACCCTGTGATAGATTACTTATCGAGGCACATATTTCCTCCATGGACTTACTTGAAGTTAATAGTGCACCAATATCATTACATACTTGATCTGCACAGGCACTAGAGCTTGTACATTCTAGGAAAACATCTGACCTCTGAAGAGAGCTAGAAGGAACTACATTATTTTCAATGGAAATTGGACTGGTTCCTCTTTTAACTCATGATCTAAACATAATGAATTATATTTGTGCAATATTTACTTTTCAATGTCTAGCTCATGATAATGTGCTCACCATCTCCTTCCACAGCTAACTTTTTGTTAAAAAACAATCGAATATCTTTGGATTGGCACTGCCTCTTCATTTTCAAGTTACTGCAACCTTACTACACAATCAAGTGCTGAGGCAAGCATAAGTGTATTATATCAGCAGCTGCTTTTTCTTTGTGGGCACTAATGGTGATTAACAACTATTGACAGACTTCTATGAATATCATTAATTTGAAAGGGGGGTTACGTGTAACCCCCTGAACCCCCCCCTGGCTACGGCCCTGGTATGAGATAGAGAAATGTGTCTTAACGAATTCTCTTGAGTAAGTTCTAGTATGTTCATTAGTGTTAATGTCATGGAGGATTGCAGAAGTTCTTAGTAATCTGCAAATGTGAGAATTAATGCTCAGCTCACAATGAGGGTAAATATAACAATTATAATAATATATCCTAAGTGTATCAACTAGATACAAAAGCATTAGCATGAGTGCCTCTTCTTCAACATGTCATCAGCAATCTCTGACCCAATTCTTCAAGAAAACTGGGAAATATCTCTCCAAATAAATGCTCACTTACAATTTATCAAAATAGCTACAGAATAAAATGAACTGTAAGCAAATAAATAATTATAAATGAGGTGAGTAAATAATATGATATTATCAAAATTTGATATTTTCCCAGTTGCAAGTAGTAATACTCACAAATATGTTCCAAATCAGTGGTCTATGTATGTCTGTGAGTCACTTTATCTGTATTTCCTGATCTTTATCTGCTGTGCGTGTCTTTCATGTTACACAGCTAATAATTGTTCATGCCTTGTTTTGATTTATTGAATTAGTTCGAGCGTATTGGACCTCCAGTAGTGGGACCCTACCCTTTACCAGATCTGACCCATGTTGGACTGGCTCTAGAGAGCTGCAGCTATCTCCATGACAACTTCTTTGTGTACGCAGTCAGATGCTCAAGTCTACACTGATGATGAACTTGGAGTCTAGAATGATACTATTCGAGGATATTGGCAGGTTAGTGTATGTGTGTGCATGTGTGCGAAAGATGTATAGTTAAAATATCAGGTTAGATTACTCTGTAATCAATCTAATAATTCACCTTGACACTTTATGCTGTCAAGCCCACTCTTTTGTGTACAAAAACAATGTAACATATCGTGTAATTAGCCTTATATGTAAGAATATATAATATTTTACCAGCTAAACGCAAGACTTCCATAACCAACTTAAAAATTAAAGAAAATTACTACTTTGATGCTGTTTTATCTACTGTTTTATTTAAGTAATAAAAGTTGAGCACGGATACATTAATGACTGAGTCACTTCAAAAGTGTGCACTAGAAGTCGTAAATGTGGAAATAAACATTATCCAATCAAGTGGCTTTATAAGTGATCACTCACTCACCTTTGATCACAGTTAGCAGCGCACTTTATTAAAATTTCACTTACTATTAATTGTGTATAAACATAATGATATGGCTATTTCTCCAGGCAAGTGTTGGGGCAAGTGATGAGATATTTGCCACAGCAACTCTGTGATAAAATTGGTATGAGGCAGCTATTTGTGCTCACCTTAACTTTTACTTATCTCCCTACTCTTTCTTTTATTGAGATGCCTTTATGCGAGGATAGAGTGACCTTGAAGTTTATTCACAAAGCTGCCTACAAGTTGAAAATAAATAGATTTTTCTTCGTACCTAATTGAACAGTGACTTTTATACCATTTATTTATACACATCATTATTATTTCCCAAAAGACTTCTGCTTGAGATTTAAGCATCTCTTTGATATAAAGTGCCCCACAGGCAATTTTGGAGGGTGATTAGAGATAATATCACCTGTAGGCTATATATACCTTTTCCTTTATTTACTTTTTTTTTGTCCTGGTCGTTTTCTATTAATGTGCCTGCCCTCTATTAACTTACTGGACTTCCATTTATTTGAGTTAGTGGCAGTGGTAAGTTAATAAGCTATTAGTCATAGTTATAAGCCTACGCAACAGTATTTACTTGAAAATTCATTATCCATAAGACTTACCATGAAGGTAAACCTTGTGTAAGTATGTCCAGTTGTGTGAAAGTATTGTGTGTTACAGCTACTATAGCTAAACAATATCACAACGAAAATGTTAAAATAACGTGACCTGTTCAGTTTTGTTTGGCCTTTTCAATTTGAACAGTTGTGGCAAGTGGTTACCATGGCATTGAAACTTCTTTAGCGCATATATGTGATTTAAAACAACCTTTTTTTAAGTGTTAGAAGTTAAAGTTTATTATTTAACAATAGTGTAGTTTTAGGCTCGCTCGCCATTTGTGCTAAAGCACATTACTGGTAGTAGTAGTCGTAGTAATGTTTGCATCATTTGGTTGTTCTTTTGAAGAGTCTCACTAGTGCCTTTTGGTAACTTTCTCTTTGCAGTTCTTGTTGACGCTGGTTCTCGCTATGAAGTGTCTTATATGAGTGGTATCATGCACATGCTCAACAGACTGGCATTCCAGGTGAACGCAGAAGGTGGGTATGCATAACTTACCATGAGTAACATCAGTGTGTGTGTGTGTGTGTGTGTGTATGAATGTGTGTGTGTGTGTGTTGGGTGCGTGAATATGTGTGTCATGTGTATGGGTGTATGCATGATGGCTAGCACGTGTGTGTGTGTGCAGTGTGGTTTAGTGGTTGTGTCCTTGGCTCAGGGCCTGAGGTCCCAGAGTTCAAGCCCCTCTCTGGCAATTTTCCATCTACCTCCCACCAGTCCACCCAGCTGTGATTGGGTACGTGGCATTTTCTGGGGTACAAATTCAAAGGTTTCTTCTCATGAAATAGCAATGGTCCAGGTGGGACTTCGGGTGCCCACACCACTTGCTGTGAGGAAAGGCCTGTTCTCCTACAAATTTGTAGCCCGGCTCCAGGAGCTTTGCTTGCATGGTTCACAGTGCCTGCTTAGTGTACAGGCATCCTGGCTCTGCTAGCGGCAGCAAGAGAGTTTGCATTTGCATTTGTGTGTGTGTGTGTGAATGTGTGTGTGTATGTTTGTGTGTGTGGTGAATTTGTGTGTGTATGTTTGTGTAAGTGTATTGAAGGAATCTTTTTTTTAATATTTTGCAGAGTTCGGCTAATTTTATGAACAGGGAAGCCATCTTGGGTGATCTAGAGAGATATGGAGGATCTTTAGACTGCCAGAGGTTCAGGGATGTCATGATGTACTCTCTCTCCGTGTTCTCCTTCGCAGTGCCCCAGGCCGTCAATTTGCTGGCGGATACACTCTGGAGACCACGCGTACTGGAATCTGAGGTAAGTACAGTACTAACTCTGGGTGGATACAAACAGTAGTAAATTATGGTTCAGGCAAGTGTATTTAAAGTTTGAGTCAAAGCTGTGTGTGTGTGCACGTGTGTGTGTGTGTGTGTAAAGTGAGGATGTGATGATATGTAGGGAGTGAACGGGATGGGCATTAATTAATGATATTCTAGTATCCACATGAAGAGAAGCCCTAGTCATAAGAGCTGTATCCTGGTCTAACCACCAAACATCTGTCAGGTTTGCGGTTAGGTGTGTTGTCTCTATCAGAGTTTCTGTCAGAGTAATGCAGTTGCTGGCTTGAAGCCTCCAGCACTTGTGAACCACACATGGCTCACCACTCATGGAGTGGTTGCTGAGAATTCTCCTCAGCTAGAGAGAAATAAAACAGGCTTGTATAATGCTTATTAATATCTAGCAGTAATGTAGTGACCTATCACCTGCTGTGGGTTGCTTATCAGTTTTATAGAATGGACTGGCCATTGCTCTTGACATCATGTTTATATTTGCAATATGCTCCAGATATACACAAATATCACTAATTGGTGACTTCTATAATATTGATTTTCCATATTATTATTATTATTATTGTTGTTGTTGTTGTTATTTTTGTTGTTGTTATTACTTACTACTCACAGTTTAAACATGTCTTTTTGAATAAATTCAACTGCAACAGATGTTCAACGTGCCATCAGAGTGCTGCAAGATTCTAACCTGAGGGCTCATCTTCAATCAAGAAATACTTTGGTACACACACCAGGGCATTGATAGGAGATAGACTTGAGTAATCTATGATATCACTCACAAAATTAAATAAAGATTTTTGTTTTTGTTTTTGTTTAGTTAGGGCAATTGTAAATGTGGTGTGGATTGAATTGAAAAGATAGTGAGCTATAATGGAGGGTTCTTTTTGCACAGCTATTTTTTTTATAAATTTGAATAGGAGCTAGAGTTCAAAGGGCATGCCGGAGATTCTTCCTTTCATCTGGTCACCAATAAGATAATGGGAGGTGATAAGAATGGTGATAATGTTCAGGTGAAGCAGGTGAAAGGTCAGGGACATTACTGAGTATTAGTTACTGAGCATGGCAATGAAGTTTTCTCTCGTGGGATATGTAGGAGTAATAACACAGGTAACCGTGCAATCACTCGCTAATAGTAGGCCAGCTTTATTAATAAGCCATTTGCAATTGTAGCTATACTGCATCGTTCACTCACTATTTCCTTATTTCAGGATTAGCTTCTGCTGGAACTTCGTTTTCAACATACGGCTCCTCCTAATCTGTTGAAAAACATCCTGTCTAATATGGGTAGAGCTTCTGTGGTGAATAATCACATTGTCTCCAACTAGAAACTACTCAAACTGTACTTTTCCAAGGTTTACTGCACATGTGCACACTTACCCGTACTATTTCACTTAGCTACTGAGGTATTTCATTTAGTTTACACTTAGTTACCGAGGTATTTCAATTAGTTACGCACTATTTCACTTTCCCTGTGAGATTTCAATTGAACAGCGATTTTTTCCTATACATTTTTGAATGGGAAACTTACGAGCCATACTATTAGATGAAAATCCGATGCTCTAAACGTATCATACATTATGAAATACACACATTAGTTGAATTATCCACTGACATCCGTCCATAGCAACATCTATGCCGCAGACAAAGACAACTACGCGTTCATTGAAAATGGTACCTTTCTGTGTTTCATTGAGTGTGACAGTAATGGACGGAATGTACTGAAAATGTGCATCTGGTCAGTTTGTGTATGTCCTTTTCATGGTCATAATGTGTCAGTGTTTATTACAACAGGAGATTACGTCAGGGGGAGGGGGAGGGGCATGCAGCGCTGCCCGTGTGGTAATGTTTTTGTCTTTGTCTAGACTGACTCACAATTATGGTTTTACGGTATATTGAAATTTTCACACCAGCCATGATTTATTATTTACCAATTATTAAAGGAGCTAAATACACAAGTATGCAAGTTATACTTGACTACACATGCTCATTCAAAATGCATTGACAAGGAAACCTTCAAACGGTATTATATTCAACAGAATGAGTGTTTAAGATACTATTTTAGTGTGTGTTGAACTACTAAAATTCAATATTGTGGTGTTAACTGAACCAGTACCTTAAGTTTTTAATTTGCCCATTCTTCCCCACTCTCCCTCCTCCCCCACCCTATTGAACTGTATTTTGACCTCATGAAAACATTTTCCTTAAATTTTCATCCAGATAAAAAGCTTTCTTAACTTTCGAAAATCTCGATTTGACCTTTGCCTACATTACGTAATACAAGTGATATGAAGCCCATTTATACATGTTTGTTAGATCATACAGTAGCTAGTTACATGTAGTTTATTCAAGTAGATCGATGCTGTGCAGAGTATTAAGAAATCAAGCAAATCGGACATAGTTGCTACATTCTAGGCTTCAAAATCACAATTGGTTTTCAGTATTGTGGAATCGGCAATGTTCAGTTAAATGCCTCAGATTCCTAAACGCAGGAGACCCCACAATTTCCTAACTAATACACAATTATATATTATATACCAGAGACTGTCTTGGTCTCTAAATAGGTGGTCACATGATAAGTGTGTATGTATGTGTGTGTATGAATGTATGTGTGTGTGTGTGTATGAATGTGTGTGTGTGTGAGTATGTGTGTCGTGTGTATGTATGTGTGTGTGTGTATGAATGTATGTGTGTGTGTGTGTGTGTATGAATGTGTATGAATGTGTGTGAGTGTGTGTGTGTATGAATGTATGTGTGTGTGTGTGTATGAATGTGTGTGTGTGTGTATGAATGTGTGTGTGTGTGTATGAATGTGTGTGTGTGTGTGAGTGTATGTATGTGTGTGTGTGTGTGTTGGGTGCGTGAGTATGTGTGTCGTGTGTATGTGTGTATGCATGAAGGCTAGCACGTGTGTGTGTGTGCAGTGTGGTGACTGTGTGGTGTAGTGGTTGTGTCCTTGGCTCAGTCCTCTCTGGCAATTTTCCATCTGCCTCCCACCAGTCCACCCAGCTGTGATTGGGTACGTGGCATTTTCTGGGGTGCAAATTCAAGGTTTCTTCTCATGAAACAGCAATGGTCCAGGTGGGATTTCGGGTTCCCACACCACTTGCTGTGAGGAAAGGCCTGTTCTCCTACGAATTCGTAGCCCGGCTTCAGGAGCTTTGCTTGCACGGCTCACAGTGCCTGCTTAGTGTACAGGCATCCTGGCTCTGCCTAGCACAGCAGCAAGAGAATTTGCATTTGCATGTGTGTGTGTGTGTGTGTGTGTGTGTGTGTGTGTGTGTGAATTTGTGTGTGTATGTGTGTGTGTGCGTGTGCGTGCAGGCATGCATGTGTAAGTGTATAAAAGAAAAAATTTTTATACTATTTTGCAGAGTTCGGCTAATTTTACAAACAGGGAAGCTATCTTGGGTGATCTAAAGAGATATGGAGGATCTTTAGACTGTCAGAGGTTCAGGGATGTCATGATGTACTCTCTCTCCGTGTTCTCCTTCGCCGTGCCCCAGGCCGTCAATTTGCTGGCGGATACACTCTGGAGACCACGCCTACTGGAATCTGAGGTAAGTACAGTACTAAGTCTGGGTGGATACAAACAGTAGTAAATTATGGTTCAGGCAAGTGTATTTAAAGTTTGAGTCAAAGCTGTGTGTGTGTGTGTGTGCGCACACGTGTGTGTGTGTGTAAAGTGAGGATGTGATGTTATGAGATGTGAACGGGATGGGCATTAATTAATGATATTCTCGTATCCACATGAAGAGAAGCCATAGTCATAAGAGTTGTGTTCTGGTCTAACCACATCAGGCTTGCTGTTAGGTTTGTTGTCTCTATCAGAGTTTCTGTCAGAGTAATGCAGTTGCTGGCTTGAAGCCTCCAGCACTTGTGAACCACACATGGCTCACCACTCATGAAGTGGTTGCTGAGAATTCTCCTCAGCTAGAGAGAAATAAAACAGGCTTGTTGTATAATGCTTATTAATATCTAGCAGTAATGTAGTGTCCTATCACCTGCTGTGGGTTGCTTATCAGTTTGATAGAATGGACTGGCCATTGCTCTTGACATCATGTTTATGCTTCAAATATACACAAATATCACAAATTGTTGATAAATATAATATTGATTTTCCTTATTATTATTATTATTATTATTATTATTATTATTATTATTATTATTATTATTACTTAAGTACTTACTTGCTTACTACTCACAGATTAAACATGTCCTTTTGAAGCATTCTATCTAGGCTGTAGTTCAGGCTAAACATTGAGTTGTAGCACTGAAAATACTATTGGCTAGAATATTCATTAATTTATTTTATGGTTAAAAACAACAACAACTACAACAAGAAATTCATAGCAAAAAGTACCGTATTTCTTGCATATCTCCATCTTCATCTCACTAATGTGAGCTGTGGGGTCATGTGCTGCAGTCATTAATTATTTCTCATCGTTGAATAGGAGCAATACAGTGTGTAGAATTTCTGTACTTCTTGTGATCTCCGTGTCTAAGTGGTCATACGAAATGTTTTCCGACTTCCCCCAGAGACCATTTTAGTACGCGTTACAGCAACTTAGCGCACAAAAGCTAGGAGAAAATGTCACATAAGTAAGAAATAAGTCATCTTAACAAAAGACCAAACAAAATCAGACAAAAAAGCAAAAAAAAACACCAAACAATAACAACAAATGGTGGGCTCTAAATAGAAGAATAAGAGTACTATTTCCCATTGACGCAGCTAAATTCAACTGCAAAAGATGTACAGTGTGCCATCAGAGTTCTGCAAGATACTATTCTGAGAGCTCATCTTCAATCAAGAAATACTTTTGGCACGCACACCAGGGCATTGATAGGAGATAGACTTGAGTAATCTATGATATCACTCACAAGATTAAATATAGCTGTTGTTTTTTGTTTGTTTTTGTTTTTGTTGTTGTTGTTTTTTTTTTAGTTAGGGCACTCGTAAACATGGTGTGGATCAAATTGAATGGATAGTGAGCTTTAATGGAGGGTTCTCTTTGTGCGGCTTTTTTTTTCTTTTTCTTTTTTCTTTCATTTTAGTTTGAATAGAAGGAGCTAGAGGTCAAAGGGCATGCCAGGGATTCTTCCTTTTATACTCGGAGCTCTGAAAGGAGTTCAGAATGTGGTAAACGCGGCCACAGATTTTGCGTAAGGAGAATAGCATTGAATTATAAACTTGACCTCTACATTTAAAGATATTGTTGTGGAAGCCATAGCTAGAGATGACCAAGACAACACTTATTGTACTTCTCTGGTCACCAATAAGATAATGGGAGGTGATAAGAATGGTGATAATGTTCAGGTGAAGCAGGTGAAAGGGACATTACTGAGTATTAGTTACTGAGCATGGCAATGAAGTTTTCTCTCGTGGGATATGTAGGAGTAATAACACAGGTAACCGTGCAATCACTCGCTAATAGTAGGCCAGCTTTATTAATAAGCCATTTGCAATTGTAGCTATACTGCATCGTTCACTCACTATTTCCTTATTTCAGGATTAGCTTCTGCTGGAACTTCGTTTTTAACGTACGGCTCATCCTAATCTGTTGAAAAACATTCTGTCTAATACGGGTAGAGCTTCTGTGGTGAAGAATTACATTGTCTCCAACTAGAAACTACTCGAACTGTACTTTTCCAAGGTTAATACTGCACGTGTGCGCACTTACCCGTACTATTTCACTTAGCTACTGAGGTATTTCATTTAGTTTACACTTAGTTACCGAGGTATTTCAATTAATTAGTTACGCGCCATTTCACTTTCCCCGATTATTTTCCTATCTATTTTTGAATGGGAAACTTACGAGCCATACTATTAGATGAAAATCCGATGCTCTAGACGTATCATACATTATGAAATACACACATTAGTTGAATTATCCACTGACATCCGTCCATAGCAACATCTATGCCGCAGACAAAGACAACTACACGTTCATTGAAAATGGTACCTTTCTGTGTTTCATTGAGTGTGACAGTAATGGACGGGATGTACTAAATATATGCTTCTGGTCAGTTTGTGTATGTCCTTTTGATGGTCATAATGTGTCAGTGTTTATTACAACAGGAGATTACGTCAGGGGGAGGGGAGGCAGGGCATGCAGTGCTGCCCGTGTGGTAATGTTTTTGTCTTTGTCTAGACGGACACCAAATCATATTCCTCACAATTATGGTTTTACGGTATATTGAAATTTTCAAACCAGCCATGATTTATCATTTACCAATTATTAAAGGAGCTAAACACACAAACATGCAAGTTATACTTGGCTACACATGCTCATTCACAATACATTGACAAGGAAACCTTCAAATGGTATTATATTCAACAGAATGAGTATTATTTTGTGTGTATTGACCTACTAAAATTCAATATTGTGGTGCTAACTGAACTAGTACCTTAGGTTTTTAATTTGCCCATTCTTCCCCACTCTCCCTCCTCCCCCCACCCTATTGAACTTTATTTTGACCTCATGAAAACATTTTCCTTAAATTTTCATCCAGATAAAAAGCTTTCCTAACTTTCGAAAATCTCGATTTGACCTTTGCCTACATTACCAGGGTTTCATCCAGAAATTTTTGTCTGGGGGGGGGGGGGTCAAAATTAAAGTGGACTAGGTAATAATTTTTAAGTAATACTTTTTGCTATCTAAAATAATAGATTCCCTAATCTCACAACTAAGCAGAAATACTCCAGAGTAAACTTTTCACTTTTTTTTGCCCTTGAAAGTACAGCTATCAATTAACCCCATTAGCAACCCCCAAAAAAAAAAAAAAAAGCAAAAAAAAAAAAATACAGAATTGGAAAAGCTTCTGGATTTTTATGGAAAGCCTACCACAGTTGAATATGATAGAGAGACATTTTCAGCTCCAGCTGATGTCAGCATACATAAGACAAGGTTGGAATGGAAAGGATTTAAATCCCTTTTGTTTGAAGAAATGAAGGGATTTTCACTTCAAAAACTAGCATTACAGTTCTTCAAAAGTGAGGCAAAATGTGTGACGTTTCCCAATATCAAGACCTTGCTCTCTATAGCTATGGTTTTGCCCATGTCGACAGCAACAGTGGAACTGTCATTTAGTGACAGGAAACAAATCAAGAATCGACTTCATAATAGACTTCAACCTTCTTCACTGTCGAAGCTAATGATGATAGCCATAGAAGGCCCACAACTTGACGAGGTTAATTTTGATGCTGTACTGTCACTGTGGAAATCGATAAAGCCCAGACGAATTTAGTTGTGATGCAAATTATACTGAACTCTGATTGTTTTTCCAATATAATATGTACTTTTTTGTAGGCAATTAACTTTAATAGGTAGGTAAAAAAATGAGGGGGATATCCCCCCCTGGCATTTTGACTGGGGGGGGGGGGGGCAAAAAAAACCCTGTCCCCCCCCCCCTGGATGAAACCCTGATTACGTAATACAATGAAGCCCATTTATACATGTCTGTTAGAACATAGCTAGTTACATGCAGTTTATTCAAGTAGATCGATGCTGTGCAGCATTAAGAAATCAAGCAAATTGGACATAGTTGCTATGTTCTAGGCTTCAACATCACAATTTTTTTGTTTGTTTCTTTAGATTTTGCTGTTCATACATTCTAAAGCAATTGGTTTTCAGTATTTTGGAATCGGCAATGTTTAGGAATTCTTGGTTTCTGTCCGTTGAATGCCTCAGATTCCTAAACGCAGGAGATCCACAATTTCCTAACTAATACATAATTATATATTATATACCAGAGACTGTCTTGGTCTCTAAATAAAGAACTATAAAGGTGGTCACATGATAATTTTGTACAGGCTAATGCTCAACAGTGAAGTGCTGGCTAACTAGAAGTAAGTTCTGGATTGACAGGTCATTAGTATGAATCTTTCACCTACACCTTTTCCCAATTATCTTTACTTAAAACTTGATTTATTACTCTTTCAGCTTTCTAGCATGCCCAAATAAGTGCATCTCATGCTTTCAGGAGTGCAGGCTGTGTTGCATGTACATATTTGTGCATAGGATATGAATATATGTTCATAATGGTTAGTGGATATGTGTATGAATATTGTTAAAGCATCACATGACCTGAACTACCTGGGGGTGGATACTATCAAGTTAAAAAGTGTGAGTATTCAACATGGCTGAAGGTAATGTTCATGAGGGGAAGACTCTGGACTCTTTCAGCACCACTGTTGATTCTTGTTCCATGTGGCTCATGAATATCAAGTTATAAATATTGTTAACCTATTACATGACCTTTGAATATTGTTGAAGTATCACATAACCTCACTTTTCGCCCCTTTTCAACATTCTTATGACTGGGCAGTTGGTGTAAACATCCAATATGGCTGAAGGCAATGTTCATGATGGGAAGACTCTAGAACAGATGGAGAATGAGATCACTTGTGCTGTCTGCCAGGAGCACTACACAGATCCTAAGGTTCTCCCTTGCCTGCACTACTACTGCAAAGAGTGTGTCCTCAAACTGGCCCTCAGGACACCCTCCAACAAACCCTTCTCTTGTCCAGAGTGTCGCAAGGACACCATTCTCCCTGAGGGAGGTGTGGACGAACTCACGACAGCTTTCTTTGTCAACCGCTACAAATCCAACTACTACGCTCTAGAGCGAGTCCACGGCAAGGTAGAGGTAAAGTGTGAAGGATGCTCAGACTCTGGAGCTAAAGCTGAAGCATTCTGTCGCCAATGTGTCACTTTCATCTGCAAAGAATGTGTCAAGCAACACAAGAAACTCAAAGCCTTCAGTTCTCATGAGGTAGATTCTTTACAAGATCTAAAGCAAGGTCGAGCTAAAGTCATTGCAGCAAAGGCGCCTCGCACTAAGAAATGTCTCACTCACGATGAGCCCCTCATCATCTACTGCTTTGATTGCAACTCTCTCATCTGTCGCGACTGCACAGTGATAGCTCATAAGGACCACAAGTTCGAGTTCAGCAAGGTAGCAGCTCCAGACATCAAAAAACGACTTCTTGAGCATCTCAGCCCCTTGAAAACTGCAGCTAAAACTTTATCAGGAGCTATTGCAGAGATTCAAACTACCAAGCAGGAGGTAGAGGCCCAGGGGAACTCTGTAGCCGACACCATCAACACCTCCTTCAATCAACTTCATCTCATCCTAGAAGAACGCAAGCAACAACTACTCCAGGAATCTGCCAATATAGTTCAAGAGAAGATAGACAAGCTCACAGTACAGGAGAAGAACATGTCTCTAGCTCATGCAGATGTCCAGAGTATCACAGACTACACAGAGAGATTTGTGAGTCACTGTTCTGACAATGAGGTAATGAGCATGCACACTGAGGTCAAGAAGAGAATAGAGCAAGAGATAGAAGAACAGAGCCAGTCAGGGAGGAACGCAGAGCAAATAGAGGAGGCAGACATGGGGGTAGAGGTGGGGTGTGTAGAGGCTCTACAACAGCTCTGTCAGACCAAGGCCAAGATCACTAGGCTAGCTATAGACCCAACACAGTGTGCAGTGAGGGGAGAGGGGGCGGAGTCAGTTTTAGTGAATCAGATAACTAGCCTAACTGTAGTGACACCACTAGCTAACAACAATATAACCAGACCTAGTGCATGTAGAGTAACTGGTCAATTGAAGTCTCTGTGTGAGGGATCAGTTGTAGAATGTGAGGTAGAGCCATCAGGACCTGGAGAATATCGTATCCAGTACACGCCCACTGTGCGCGGACGTCACGAACTAACTGTGTCAGTAGACGGACAGCAAGTAGCAGGTAGTCCCTTCCCTGTGTCTGTCTCTATCCATCCTACACAACTAGGCAAACCTGTCAGAGTGTGGAGAGAACTGAGATTTCCTTCTGACATTGCTAGTAATTCCACTGGAGAATTAGTTGTTGCTGAATCAGGTGGAGATGTTTTGAAGCACCATGAGGATGGCACTAAAACAACACTTGTGGAGTGGTCAGCATCTGGACTGAGTCAAGCATGTAGTTTAACAACAGATGAAGAAGACAACATTTATTGTACTTGTCTACATACTAATAAGATAATGAGATGCGATAAGAATGGTGATAATGTCCAGGTGTATGAGGTGGAGCAGGCGAAAGGTCCAGGATATTTGGGAGTGACAGTATTAGGAGATGAAGTATTGGTGTGTGAGCGTTACAATGAAGGCGCTATCATGGTGTATGACAGAAGAGACTTCAAGTACCTGAGACGTATTGTACATAAAGAAATTGGGACATTATTCAGGATATCCACAGACATCAATAGCAACATCTATGCCACTGATAATAGCAACTGCTTGATTAGAGTCTTCAATAGAAATGGTGTATCCCTTCGGTCTTTTGGCTATGACGATAATGGAGCGAAAATTATGAAGAAACCTTTTGGTATTTGTGTGTCATGTCAGTTTGTGTACATCGCTGATTGTGGTAGTCATAATGTGTCAGTGTTTACTACAGCAGGAGATTATGTCACTTCATTTGGTCAGCGTGGTGACGGTGACGGTGAATTAAAAAATGTTTGGGGTATTACTATGGATAGTAATAACTTCATATATGTAGCTGACACGTTTAATCAAACAGTTCAATGTTTTTGATGTTTTAGTTAACTCAAACTAAAACTTTGTGGTCTTATGTACATCTATATCAGTTTAAGTTGTGATCATTATTTTGTAATCTAGTTTTGATACATTTATATATATTAATATAAAATTAAAAAAATTGTATGTTGGGTTTTATGCTCTTCTAAAGCGCTACAGATTAAATATCATTACCATTTTGATATGCCATACTCATGTTTATGGCATTGCTTGTTATTCAGCCCAACACTCACATTAGATAGCTACTACATTTTCTACTGTTACTGATTATAGTAAGACTACAATGATTAGGTTATTCTCGGCTAAATTAGTAAGTAAAACAGTAGCTAGTAACTACTCAAATATGGAGTGAAATGTGTTACGGAGTTATGTCAATGTACCACTTCAGTTTTGATGAACCAACAGTGACATTGGACATTTAACTATTCATGTTGTGTGTGTCACCTTTGTGTAGTCAGCCCTAGCTGCTGACTCAAGATTATAATTATATGGCGCACGCCGCCATGGTTCACCCCATGCATTGACTTTGTATGTTTGTGTGTGACAGTCTTTATTCAATGCAGAAAATGTTCTAAGGGCAGAATTTTAAAGAAAAAAAGATCGTAAATATTTATTTGATATTGGTTGTTTTATGTAGTTATATACGAGTCACTGTGATTCATGAAGAGGTATGCACCAGAGCTACATTTCTGTGTGTCAGTTGAATGTCAGAGTACAGATGCTTCGTGAATCAGAGAGTTTGGTAGCTCCTTTAGCTGGGTTGATCAACCCGCCCTACTGTACCTAGACTCTATACCAATGCCTCAAGGAAGTAAAAGGTCCGGGCATTGTCCATACAAGGTTTTGTTGTACTGGAATGTAATTAATGTATTGGTTTACTTCCTGTCAGTGTGCCACAATTGACTGTAAACCGGTTCAGTTACATTGATTGCTGCAGACATTTTTTGAAATCCAGGAATCTGCCAATATAGTTCAAGAGAAGATAGACAAGCTCACAGTACATGAGAAGAACTTGTCTCTAGCTCATGCAGAGGTCCAGAGTATCACAGACTACACAGAGAGATTTGTGAGTCACTGTTCTGACAATGAGGTAATGAGCATGCACACTGAGGTCAAGAAGAGAATAGAGCAAGAGATAGAAGAACAGAGCCAGTCAGGGAGGAACGCAGAGCAAATAGAGGAGGCAGACATGGGGGTAGAGGTGGGGTGTGTAGAGGCTCTACAGCAGCTCTGTCAGGACAAGGCCAAGATCACTAGGCTAGCTGTAGACCCAACACAGTGTGCAGTGAGGAGAGAGGGGGCGGAGTCAGCAATGGTGAATCAGATAACTAGCCTAACTGTAGTAACACCACTAGCTAACAACAAGATAACCAGACGTAGTGCATGTAGAGTAACTGGTCATTGAAGTCTCTGTGTGAGGGATCAGTTGTAGAATGTGAGGTAGAGCCATCAGGACCTGGAGAATATCATATCCAGTACACACCCACTGTGCGCGGACGTCACGAACTAACTGTGTCAGTAGATGTACAGCAAGTAGCAGGTAGTCCCTTCCCTGTGTCTGTCTCTATCCATCCTACGCAACTAGGCAAACCTATCAAAGTGTGGTGAGGACTGAGATTTCCTTCTGACATTGCTAGTAATTCCACTGGAGAATTAGTTGTTGCTGAATCAGGTGGAGATGTTTTGAAGCACCATGAGGATGGCACTAAAACAACACTTGTGGAGTGGTCAGCATCTGGACTGAGTCAAACATGTAGTTTAGCAACAGATGAAGAAGACAACATTTATTGTACTTGTCTACATACTAATAAGATAATGAGATGCGATAAGAATGGTGATAATGTCCAGGTGTATGAGGTGGAGCAGGCGAAAGGTCCAGGATATTTGGGAGTGACAGTATTAGGAGATGAAGTACTGGTGTGTGAGCGTTACAATGAAGGTGCTATCATGGTGTATGACAGAAGAGACTTCAAGTACCTGAGACGTATTGTACATAAAGAAATTGGGACATTATTCAGGATATCCACAGACATCAATAGCAACATCTATGCCACTGATAATAGCAACTGCTTGATTAGAGTCTTCAATAGAAATGGTGTATCCCTTCGGTCTTTTGGCTATGACGATAATGGAGCGAAAATTATGAAGAAACCTTTTGGTATTTGTGTGTCATGTCAGTTTGTGTACATCGCTGATTGTGGTAGTCATAATGTGTCAGTATTTACAACAGCAGGAGATTATGTCACTTCATTTGGTCAGCGTGGTGACGGTGACAGTGAATTAAAAAATGTTTGGGGTATTACTATGGATTGTAATAACTTCATATATGTAGCTGACACGTTTAATCAAACAGTTCAATGTTTTTGACGTTTTAGTTAACTCAAACTAAAACTTTGTGGTCTTATGTACATCTATATCAGTTTAAGTTGTGATCATTATTTTGTAATCTAGTTTTGATACATTTATATATATAAAAGAACTTGTATGTTGGGTTTTATGCTCTTCTAAAGCGCTACAGATTAAATATCATTACCATTTTGATATGCCATACTCATGTTTATGGCATTGCTTGTTATTCAGCCCAACACTCACATTAGGTAGCTACTACATTTTCTACTGTTAATGATTATAGTAAAACTACAATGATTAGGTTATTCTCGGCTAAATTAGTAAGTAAAACAATATTAACAACTCAAATAGTGGAGTGAAATATACTTATGGAGTTTCATCAATGCAAGAATTTAGTTTTAAAAAACTACCAGTGACATTGGACATTGAACTATTAATGTGTGTTTCACCTTCTTTTCTACTTCTCCGCTTTAATAATTGTAATACAGAAATAAAGTCAATAAATGACCAAGTCAACAAACTGGACATTGTGGACTTGTTTCAATATGTCTGTTCTATTTATTTATTCATTTTATTTAATTGTTCATTCGTTTTCCTTTTATTTTAAGTATTCATTCATTTATTATCTTTTTTCATTTATTTGTTATATCATTATTATGTATTATTATCTATATATATATAATATATATATATAATACTTATAGCACGAGTCAGAGTACAATATGGGAAAATATTTTACGAGCACGCAAAACATTTTCACGAGCCAAAGGCGAGTGAAAATGTGGCGTGAGAGTAAAATATCATTCCCATATTGTACGACGAGTGTGATAAGTGATTTATTGCTTCTTTGAAATTTTTCTCAACCGGTTACAATACAATTTTCATTGATTTTACTCGCTACGCGCGCGCTACAAGTAGCGTACAATATAAACCGTACAATATGGGAGAATACAGAATGCTCGCGTGATGCGGAAATATTCAAGTAAAAATATCAAAGCTGCAATCAATATATATATTGGGTATGGGAGGTGGAAGCAGTTAGTATTGGCCTAACGACTCCATTCATCATAGGCTGACACTCATCTCACTGTTAGACAAAAGTAATGTCCTTCTCTTCCATGTAGATGGAGCAGGAGACTCAGGCCATTGAGTTTGAGCTGGCAGATATGAAAAAGAGTCCCAATGTAGAGCCATTCCTGATAGAACTGCTCCACCAAGCCTCTTACAGAAACAACACCTTAGGGCTACCCTGCGTCTGTCCCAAGGAGAATCTCGGCAAAATTTCAAGGGAAGAGTTGTGTGAGTTCCTAGCCTCTCACTACACGCCCAGCAGGATGGTTCTAGCCGGAGTCAACGTGGGGCATGAACAACTGGTGCAGCTAGCCAGGGAACATTTCATGGACATGGAGACGTCTTGGACAGGAGCAAAGCAGAAGGATGGGTCTATGACACAGTTCACTGCTAATGACAAGAAGGTGAGCGGGTAAGGTGTGGCTATACATACTTTTGGTAGAAAGTGTTTGGGTTAGTATTTCAATTTTTAACACACATAGAATAATGGTGTGGATTTGATGTCTTATTCGAAGTAGAGATCCTGGAATCATTCATTGTGTCTCCCCCATCTTCTAGATTCCTCTGTCTAATTTGATGGGACAATGGTAACATGTACAGGCTGGTTGTTTTTTAGTATTAATTTTTTTAACATCTCACACAGGCATTACCCTTTGATTAAAACTCTTCTTATCCCCCTCCCCACAAACTTACTTATACTTACCAGCCATATGAAAACATCATGATTGTACTGGAGTTTCTGAGAAAGTGTGAACTTCTCTTTAGATTTACACATGATCTATTATCAAATTGCATCACTTTACAATTATATATAGTAAGTATATCTTCAGTTAGTCAGAATCTGGATACTTCTATTCAAATTTGGGATAAATTTGTGAGGTTGAAATAGCTTCACTTGCTTTCTAGCAAAAATGGAGATTAACTGTAATTAATTTTATTGACTATAAATCAGAAATAGTAGCTTTCACTAATCTTGTTATCTACTGGCTAGGAGCTCCAACAGCAGATCTTAACCACAGCACATATACCTTAAATCTATCAGTATGTTAGAAAATAGAGAAAAAAACTTGCCAAGAAATATGAAGTAATTTTCAAGGGGAATTTTCAAACACTGCAACCTTCAATTTATCAGTTAGTGGATAAACCATACTGAAGTATAGGGCATCTTGATTATCAACTACACTATAGTAATAATCATTGGCTACAAGACTCGAATAGCAGGTTATCAAATATTATGAAATATAGTTACTTGTCATATTATGCACAAAAAAAAGAAAAAGGGGAGGAGGTCCCCAGGATCTGCCCTCACTAAGCATGAAGACACAAAGACACAAAGTGAGCATTTCCAAACTTGGCTTCTTGGCTATTAGCTATTGGTATTAGTGTGCATGCATGCAGAGCAAATGTTTAATAGCTTATTTTCACTTAGCTACAATAGCTATAATATAATAAAAATGCAAGTGTCTGCACTGGAATGATAATAGCAATTTACAGCTTTGTTATTCAGGATATAGCTGTGACTATGGCCAGATTCCTGATAACTTCACAAGACAGCAAACCTCTGTCTGTCTGTGCAGATGAAATTTTCATGAGCATGTTAGCAATCACATTCAAAAACTGTACAACTATTTATGAGTTAGTCTTCCTTCACTGCATGCCATGTTTATTCACCAGAATGATGGGCTCTATTTCGTGATATGCTCTGCTCTTGTACTTCTGTAGTGGTGGTCTGAGGCTGTACTGTAGACCCACTAGATTGCATTACTGGGGAAAAAATAACAATTTTTTATAGCCGCTATAAAATGACCACAGAGAATGAAACTTACATTCTTTTAAAATTGGTCCCAAATTGATGTGTGTTTTGCAAACCAGTGTTTGGTTGTCACTGGGATGAACATCTAGCTTTAAATTATCAATATTTGGTTTCCTGGAAGTAGACCCAGTGTCTGGGAATACATTAGTCAGTGGAGGAGTAAAAGTTTCTTTAGCTTTCTTCTTCCTGTTCTTGGAGTTGATATGGTGACGGTCTGTTTTGCCTGGCAAAGATGGTGAGGTTTGCTGAAATTGATGACTTCTTGCTGGAATGGAGAATAAACCACTAGATGGGAGAAGATTAGGAGCTGCCACTTGGTGCTTACGCCAAGGTTTCAAGCTGTACCACAAAGCCTCCATGAATGCTCTATCACCAGCCTAAAATACACGATCAATCAAACATCACAAAAAATGAATCTTTTGCTAATATAATTGGATATCAATGCAATTTTCAGAATAAATTCTTTACCTTTAGTGTTTTGATATTTAAAGTCTTCTCCAATTCATGATTTAAGTTCTTGAGTTGCGTCTCAGTTGAGACTAGAGGACTTTCCTTGCTCCATTCGTCTGTGTATAGAGATGGATACGAGGTTGACAAACTTTTGCTCCAACTTTCGGATTCACTGACTCCCTGACCAGAAACCTTCTGGCTTTGCTGCGACTTCTTTTGCATTTTGTTGAATTTGGAGAAATCTTCTCTGCCATCTATTTTATATTTGACTTCTCGCAATTGCTTCAGAATTTTGCGGAGAAGATCTTCAGGTAGGTAGCCATATATAGTAGTACCAGTATTCTCTGACTATAATAACAACAACAACAAACAATAACAACAACAAAATGACAAGCATAATGAAATAGCAGCTATTACTTTTGAGGAGAAAGAAAAAGAAGAAAGTGTGCATGAATTATAGTAAATGTATAGTCTATTTTGGAAGAACTTGCACATTTTTCACTGTGACCCTTTTCATCTTTTCTTAAAATATTTTGCACTAGCACTATACTGAAAGTTCCACAAAAGTGAATCATAGCTGAGTGGAAGCTAGTGGTCTGTGCTCTGGTCTGAAACAAGTTTAATTATAGTTGTGTTAATATAATATATGATTGCGACTTGTTTTAGATTAGAGAATATAACATGTCATAGCTAATTATTCACTTGATACCTTAGAACTTCCACATTTCTCATTATGACCCTTTTCATCTTTCCCTAAATTTATTGGGCATAAACAAAGAAAGTACTGAGAATTCCACCATTCTCAGACACTCAATGATACAAATCTACGTTTTCTTGACTATCCTCACCTTACTGGGAAAGCTTGTGCCCATGGTAGCAACATCACTGTGTATGACTTGTTTTTCCACTTGGCCATTGTTCCCTGTGTGCTGCTGGTGGCAGTCCAACTGGTTGTTCAGTTTTCTGTACATAGCTTCCATGTCACGATATGCCTTGTCCTGATTGGAGAAATGAAGGGTATATCATATTATATCAATAAATTGAAACTTGGCTAGTCAGCAAGTGAGTGAAACAAAGTGAAACACTATTAGGGATGTGTAAATTAAAGACATTTTGTCAATTATATCAGTTTAGAGTTTATATATTGGTGATTTTGACGACCACCATTGGGCAAGACATTCATTCAGGCCTTTTCAAGATTCTATCAGGGGTATGTAAGTTCTAGTCAATTGTCAATGTATAGTATATACGTGGATATACAGTGCACAATATAATATTAGCTAATGTTTAACTATAATTAATTAACTTTCTTGTAGTAGAATAAATTCCTTTATTTGAAACATTTCGGTTTGTGGACCTTCTTCACTCAAACTGAGAAGCACAACAGGGTGATTGCATTATATATATATATAATATATACAGTAGCTGATGCAATGTAGGTGGTGAAAATTGATAAAATGTGTTGATTCATTGAGATTATTGCTCCAGGGGATTAGTGACTAGATGATGGTACTGAGGTGATTTTGATGACCATTGAGTAAGTTAGCTACAGAGCTGTAGTGTTCATATGTTACTGTTGGCCTTAGGGCAGACCTATGTTAAATTTTTGTTTCCATTTCAACCAACTGATGCAATGCAGCACACACTTCAAAGGCAAATAACTACATACTTCATCTATTCCTGTGATATTCAAGGCTTACTTAATGTACAAGACATTATAATCTTCCTCCCTGTCATTTGTACTAAAACCAATTACTATACAGATTAATTAGAAATTTCACAACCAATTAGAGCAACACAATGACATTTACAAGTATTTCTGTTCTAGCAGAACTCACTCCTGCAAAGTTATAAAGGGTTTTGTTTAGGCAGAAGTGTCTGGTTAGTTATATTTGAAATAATTGAATATGTTACCTCATAGATTTGAATTACTATGATAGACATATTTTATTTGTATCCTATTAAAACAGTTTTTAAATAGACTCTGACCTTTGAATAGAGTTGTTCTTCAGCGATTTCCAGCTGTGTAGAAATGTCTGCTTTCTTGTCAGCAATGTTCTTTAATTTGTGATGTAGGTCAGTCATTCTAATATCCAGAGTCTTGTATTTTGATTGTGTTAAAGAAAGCTCTTCCTCCAGTCTTGCCTTATCCTGCTCCAACATGATAGCTCTGGCTTCTGCCTCTTTCTTTTCTTTCTTGAGAGCCTGTACCTTGTCTTTGTACTAAGTGTTTATTATAATATTATTAGCATGTAACTAAAACTACCAGTGGGCACAGAATGGAATTACATACTCACTTCACCAGTTACTTTGCTCTGCTTTGTCGTCAATTCTATAAGAGCTTTTGTTGAATCTTGAATGTCCTTTCTGCAAAGTATAAAGCTAGATAAAGAGATAAAAATTGTTTTCACTGTTGAGGTATAAAAAGTTTACTAGGATGTCCATTGATGACTTGCAGGTTCATGAACAATTCATGAATTCAATTACATGCACACACACATTTACAAATAATATAGCTGCAGATTACAAACTAACATGACAGCCAAATAGATCCAATGGCTGATGGGAATGAAAGTGAGCAGAAGAGATAGGAAAAAAACTGCAACACATGGCAATAAAAAGATAGGAGTTCTTTAACTCGCAATAGCTACAGAAATAGCTCTATCTTATTTTTTATAAATCAGCCTTTGCTGTGTTTAGTGCTACCATAGAATTTCAGTGGACACACAAGTATTATGATGAGTAACACTCACTTCCATTCTCACAAGTTAATGCAAACCCTTACAAAATTTCTCTGTAGAATAAATTTTATAATTCCATAATTTCATTTAACAGTAACTATGAAGGGACTTACTCTGCCCTATCCATGCCATTCTTCTGGTGAGTAATCTGCACTCTTAATAGCATGACATCTCTCGTGAGTTTTAAATTTGTTTTTATTAACTGATTATTTTTATTTTCCAGATACTTTTTATCACTTAAACATTTGGATAATTCTTCATCTTTAGTTTTTAGCAGAACTAATAATATAAGGAAAAAAAACCCTAAACATTTATGAATTGATTTACTGGTAAAAATACAAGCATCGATTAAAATTTCAATGGGATGACTCATTGGAGTAAAATATTAATTTTCCAAAATAATCTAGACATAGTTCATGTAGCTAAGCCTAGAATTTGTGTGATACTGTGCTTGTGACTACATGGAATGTTGCGTGATGTATTTACATTACCTTGAGCAGCTCCACCAGCACATGTTGGTGTCATTACTACCACTTACCCTGTGACTCTTTATACAGCTTAGTAAAATCTTCAAATGCTTTTAAAGTTTTCTAAAAAAAATGTAGAGAAAAAAAAATACTCATGATTTTCAATATTTGTACATATCATTGATACCCATTACCAACTTCATTTAACCGCTATGTTCAATTATAATATTATAATAACCACACTCCCAATTAATGATCACCAGTGGGGTAGATAAGATTAATTAACCCTCAGCGCACATGCGCGAGAGGGTTATAGTAGTCATCCTGTCTGTTTGTCTGTTTGTCTGTCTGTCTGTCTGTCTGTCACGCTCTGATTTTGGAGATTACTGACAATTAACAGTTAATTTCTACAGTGATCTAAGTCTATGTATGTTATATAATATAGTAAATAATCAACAATAACACAATTTGCAAGGAAATCAAGCTGCAAACCAATTAGGGAATTGTACATCAATATCTGTGTTCTGTGCTCCTCCCCCTACAGAAGACTTGTTTAAAACTTTGTTCCGCAGGCCAGATATTTTCTCGCTCTGCTTATCTGGAATACAGTCATACAGTTTTATTGTATTATACAGGAACGTGTAGAGCCCACGAAAGTACAAAAAGTAAAATAAAACAGTTCATGCTTATGTCACACAGTTCAAACTCCCTAGCTAGCACTGCAGCTGTAAAGAGAGGAATTCAAACTGGCTTGGGAAAATTTATATTAATTTCATTTGTGCAGTTTTAAGCATTGCCTATAATATTCTGCCCACAATATTAATCAATCAGCCAATATCATCCAAGCCTCTGGTGATATAAACACCAATTCCATTATGTTTAAATCATACTATCTGTGATAGAGAGACTTACCAATTCAGATTTTTTCTTGCTGTTTTGAAGTTCATATTTGTTTATAGTCCATGGAGTGTGAAGGTTCTATAAGAACACCATTTTATTGTCAAGACAATTAAAAAAATTAGATGTGAGTCATAAAATACTCCTAAGAATATGGGATAACAGATTTGTATATACCCTTGCAGTACCTAAAATCATGCATTTTCTAAAGCTACAGCATTACCATCACGAGAAAATATAGCCACAAATACATTATAGAGACATTTAGACTTGTGCTTATTTCCTGCAGCAGTGAATAGATATTTTTATGATAACACTCAGCAACTCTCATCCAATCTCTTAGTCACTCATGCGTAACACTGTGATTTCTTACTTTGTGTTTGTCACTACTATACTCATGGCCTCTCAACTGATGGAGTTGAGTGACTAGATCACATGCTATTTCTTCTTTCTGTCCTACCACAGTTTCCACCTCCTTCTGTCTATCGTTTGCACACTCTAGATTATTCAGCTTCTACAAGACATTATACAGAATATAGCAACTGCTGACAGTAGTAAAGAAATAATGATGTCATGCTTTTACAAATTAATAGTACGGTGCGCAAATTGTCCATTCAAAAATGTATGGGAATAATTGCTGTTCAATTGAAATCACACGGGGGAAAGTGAAATAATACTTCACTAAGTGTAATAGCATGGCAGCTAAGTGAAATAACATGGTAAGTAAGTGAAATAGTATGGGTAAGTGTGCATGTGTGCAGCTTTAACCTTGGAAATATATAGTTCAAGTAGTTTCTAGTTGGAGACAATGTTATTCTTTAGTGCTGAAGTTCTACCCGTATTAAACTAACTTTTTTCAACAGATTAGGAGGAGCCATAGGTTGAAAGCAAAGTTCCAGAGGAAGCTAATCCTGATGGAGATAGTGAGTGAACAATATGTGTAGCTACAGTGCAAATGATTTTTTTTTAAAGTTGGCCTACTATGAACAAGTGGATAGCACAAGTAACCTGTACTATTAAGGATCAATAGCACGGTCCCCCATGCTATTACTCGTGCATATAGGTCTGGGAAATAAAGAGTCAAAATTTAAATTGTATTAAGTGCCACTCAGGCAGCTTGCTAATATGAATAATTAATGATCCACTATTTAAAAAATGTTCACATTTATTATCTACTACAACACCAGAGGTTAAATTTCATGTTTTCCTGTCTAACTGATGCCTCACTTTACCTCCCCATCTGATGAACTCTGGTCAGTTGATGTGGTTGCTAATTCATTCATGGTGGCTGGTTTTAGGACTTGATGCAAGTCTCCCATTACTGCCGCCATCTTGCCCTCAGGTCTCTGGTTAAACTCATTTAGCTTGGACTGCAGAGTCCTGTTCTTGGCTTCTTCTAGAGCCTAATACAGCAAGAGAGAGGAAATCAGTTTAACAAAGCTGGAATAAGGTGTTATCAAAAAATAGGCAAAAAGCAAAAAAAAAAAAAAAAATAAATAAATAAAAATAGACGCTTTCAATATTAAATTAGTTCTAAGTCATAGTTTTATGGATCAGTAACTTTGCCACCCTTTATATGTGGACATCTATTAATTAAAAGTGGCAAAACTAATACACAACCCAGTATATTAATTAATTAATTCAATGAAGTTTATAAAACAATGTTTATAAAGTATAATGTCCTACCAATTTGTCCAGTGCTTCATCAAGGTAAGCGTTGGCTTGTTTCAGCATTAACCCCCTCTCAGCCAGACTCTGTTCCAATATCCATGCTCTCTCCTGCTGTTCCTTCATTCTTGTCTCGTACAGAAGTGTCTGCTCTTCTAATGCTGTTTGTGATGCTATTTGCTGCTTGTTGTACTGATCTATGGCAATCCTGAGGACATTAATAGAAATAACAATGACAGATTACATTATCTTGAGACATCATGCAGAAAGGCCTAAAAGCAAGTCTATCCCACAAATCTTTAAATTGTACAAAATGTCATAGCTATGAATTTCTTCTTCAAGCATACTAGACCCTCAATATTTACTAAACTACAATAAAAGGTACATAAGACAAAAATCAAAATTAACCAAACCAACCAGGTCACATGTCACCTATACAAGTTCATAATTCAGTGAGCGAGCGAAGCTGACTCTCAGTCGTGTTCAATTGAGATTTCAGATATATATACAGTATATAGATATGTATGCATACGTACGTACGTCAAAAAGTTTCGCCCGCGCTTCTAATTACGTAAGTTAGTAAAGCATTCACAGTTCCAGTATTTTTCAACGAGCGCGGAGAATCCTGCTGCACTGCCTTACACAACTTTGTTTCAACCAAAAAGTTTACAGCTACTCTCTTCTTGAAACAATTGTGAAGTCTTTGTCAAGCTGCGCTTCTTTGCCATTGCTTTTGAAGTTTATTCAGGTAACTCTGTTAGTTTAGTCTGGGATCAGAAACTTTAGATTCTCTTGGAAAGGGTTACGCTGTGCACTACAGTTAGATGTAATTTCTGTCCTATTTTTCTGTAAAAAGAGTCGCTCGCTCGCCATGCATTTGCGCTATTCGAGCGCACCACTAGTAATATGCTTGTGTGTCAGTAGCGACGATGACCGACGGTGTGTGTATTCAAGAATAATTCATGAGCTTTGTACGGTTTGGTAAAGCAGTGTCACCTTGTGGTAGGTAAAGTGTCATCACAGTCAGAAGAAAGTGCTGGTTATTTCTAAAAAGCGGTAGCAATAGATGATGGAAGGCAGCATAGGTTTCAAAAAGGAAGGCGAAAGTACGGAAGAGAAAGTAAAAGGCGATTTAATCGACGAGAAAGGCGGGTGATCAGTTTTCAAAAGAAAGGCTAAAGTATGAAATAGAAGACAAAAGTTTCTCAAAGTAGGACAGAAATTCAGACGCAGGAGAGATAGACAAAGGAAAAGGGGACTCCATGACTCAAGAAGAAGAGTTGAAGATAGAAGAGGGGGTATAAGAAAAGCTCAGATAGTTCAGAAAAAAGAGAGTAGGAGCGGGAAACTTATGTAACCTTAACCAATGGTAGAGAAGATAACTGAGCAAGATAACTTGTACTATTGCATTCTTACTTTGCAATACATCAAGCGCCACTATGTGGCGGGTACTTGCTAGTATCTAATAGCAGCTATGAATGATACTAAGCAATTAGTGTTGATACAGGATTCAATAATTCAGCATTGATATGTATTTGATTTTGATGTACTGTCAATTCTAAAATTTCCACTAGTAAATTCATCATTCATGCATCAGTTCATTGATGTGTGAATAGTTTGCACTGAAGAAATAGCTATGGCTAATCATTATTTACATTTCATTAGTCAAATATGTTATTTAGTTCATCTAATGCTAATTTGTATATTATTTAGATAGCCATAAATAAACTTACTTTAACTGTTTAATGAGGCGGTCTTTCTGCACTATTTCTTTCTGTATTTCTTCATAGTTTTGCTACAACAAAACAACAGCAACAACTAGTAGCTAGCTACTAATCTAACATGTTTTATGTTTTAGGGTAAATGGAAGGAATTGCTGACTAAAACACAGATTATAAAAAAATAGCACGATTTATTAATAAATTCAAAATTTTCACTGATGTGATTTGTACAAATACCATACTACCTTCCCTCTGGAGTTCTTGTCCAAGAGAGATTGCTCCAAGTGATATATCCTTCTCTTCATATCAAAGTTTTCCGTCTTGAATTTACCCAGCTCCTGTGAAACATAATACTTAGAATGACGTAAATGCGGCTAACTTAAAGGACAGTAAATCAATTTGTAGTAGAATAATGAACATTGTATAGGTTATTATATTATTATTATTATCATTGTTATATTATTTATTAGTTATAGTTATAAACCAAAATTGAGGTTTGTATGCGATTTATAAACTTACGAGACACGAGGGCGCAGCCCGAGTGGCGAGGATTTATAAATCGAAATACAAACCTAATGATTTTGGTTTATAACTATTTTATAGCCAGAACATAAACAACGAGCAAAGTATAGCGTTAGCAATCTTAGTAAGTGTATTAAAGTACCCAAACTCTTCATTATTCCATTTTGCTTTGATCTGCCTTCTACCATAATTATGGTTGCTAAGAACTATATCAGACTTTTCCCCGCTAATACATTTTCTTACGAGCATACCAGACTGTATCAGATTTATAGTTCTTAACGACAAGCGCGGTCGCTCGGGTAACGGACTATAATTAAAATTATTGTATGATTATTATTATTAATATTAATACTAGTATCTTCTAATAATAATTTTTTAACTCCAGTTATATTTCCTAAGTTGAGGGCTATGTACTGGTTGAGATGCACATGTAATACTTACGACTATTCAGTTTATTTCTTACCCTTTCCTTGTCTCTCAATGTCCTGATCCTGTCTTCATCACTGAGACTCACCATAGCTACACAGTGAGGAGAACAGAGCAACTGAACATCATTAGAGACAAACTAACAGTACAATATAAAACAGCAAGACATTTATTTAAAATAATGAGAAATTTATTAAAGGTAAAAATATTAATTGGCGAGCGAGTGTAGCGAGCGAGACACTTACAGGGGTAACACAATTGAAAATCGGGGATGTTTGTTTATTTATATATATGGACGTACGTATGTCATTTTGTACTTTGACCCTCCGTATTTTTGTGTTCGCTCCGCGTTCGACCCCGTCCTAAATTGCACTAAACAGAATCCTCTGGTTTATCGATCAGTACCCGTATCACACTAGAAATGAATTGTTTACCGTTTTGGGGGGAATTCTTTTGCGGGTGCATTAAAACTTGAAAACGTAAGGTACTCCATGCTATTCGAGTTAGTGGCGGTGGTAAGTCAATGCGCTCTTTGTCATGGTTATAAGCCGTGCGCAACAGTATTTACTTGAAAATACATTGTCCACTAGACTACTGCGAAGGTAAGTCTGTGTAGGTGCTTTTCCAGTTGTGTCAAAGCATTGTGTAGCTAAAGAATATCACAAAGAAAACTTTTAAATAACGTGTATTGTTTTGTTGTTGTTTTTTCCCTTCAATTCAAGCAGTTGCAGAGAGTTGTTACTATGGCACTGAAATACCTTTACCGTGTATGCGAAATTAAAAAACTGGACCTTATTTTCAGTAGCTTCAGTGTTAGAAGTCAAAATCATTCATATAAAAATATTATAGTATTTAGGCTCGCTCGCTATTTGTGCTCAAGCACATCACTAGTTTAGTGATTCAAATTAATTACAGGTTACATCAAAATAAGAAATCTCGATCTCAATTGAGCAGCTATTGGCTATGATCTACAAGATAACTAACTTGTACACCAAAATATCTAAAAATAAAATAAAGGTAGCTAACCCAATAAGTGCCTCAAAATAGACTTTTGCTACAATGTGTCTGACCATCTTAAATGCAGCCAGCTGGAATAGAATGCCTTGTTGCCTATAATAGCTAATTGATCAGTTATCTATTAAATGATTGCAAAAACAGTAACATATTCCTGTAAGTCATAAGGTAACATACCTGCTCTCTCATCCTCAATGTGTGTGGAGGTATCAATATTATCCATTGACTTGGTATTCTCAGATGACCTTGAAGAAGTAGTACTGAAAAATTTATAATTTTAAATTCAGTTGAAAGTACTACAAGTATAATCTAGAACACTTACCCGCTATCAGTGTTCAAGGGAAGAGTATAATGCTTGAAAGCTGAAGTCATTTTGTCATGACAAATCTCTCAGAACTCCACTTAAACACAAACAACGGAGCCACAACAAACCACCATAGAAGAGAACCCCAAGCCCCACCTGCATCAGCCCAACGCCGCCCTACTGTAAACGCATCCTCCCTTAGTTACGCAAAGAAAGCGTCTTTCCGTCGGTCTCCCTGCAGTTTGCACATTAGTCCAATCGCCACAGCCACTATGTAAGTGAAACTAGCGTGCGGTGATTTTACCAGCGGTCTGAACTCGCTAGCAAATGGTTTCCCACACACCGACCCTTTACCAACCAATACGCCATTTCAGCGAAAGAGCTAAAAGGTAATATAATATCTAGCTAGACTAAGTGCACCCTATGGACAAAGAACAGGCTAGGAGAATGGAGACTAATAGTGAATGGGGAATAATAGCTGTTAATAAGGGTAAACACAAGAGGTAGTAATTAGGGATATAAACCTTCACTTTGCAATGAACAAGTCAAGCTTCTGGAGCTATTCAAGCTATAACATTTTGTGCTACCTGATTTAATAATTCCAATCCTACAATTTACAACAAACAGGTAAGGTTTTCATTCTTGCAATGATTATAATCAATGCAGCTTATAATTTTGGATATTTAGTTAGTCCAATCATTTCTAGTGTAGCTATATTCAGCAGGTACCTGTAGGGGTGGGGGGGGGGGAAAGGGAGGAGGGGAGCTTACCCCCCAAACATCCTAGCTCCACCCCCTAAATTTTGGCATGCTGTGTGAAGCATGCTCATGAAATCAAATCAGTACATTGGCTTAAAATTTTCCATTTCCCTTGTTAACTTTGTGTAGAGAGAAGTAAACCTGCCAAAGCTTCCCCCCTCCCCGCCCAAACTTCTAGCTTGAACCCAGTTATAGGGTAACCGTAGCATAGAAACTGCCATTCCCACCCACACATATTTTTTTATTAAATATTAATAATAAATGCTAATGTTCTCATGATTCAGTTGATGTCAAACTGTTTATTTTTAGTAAAGCTGCTCTATTTTTGATCCTCTGAGCATTTTGCTCAGCTCTGGAATTTATCCTATCAAATATTTCTCCTGGCCGAATCTTTCCATTGTTTTGATTCTCCGTAGTAGTCTTTGAAGACTTGGAGTGGAAAGAGGATTGTTTGATATTGTAAAGTACCACTGCTACAGGTACTACTATCACAAGCATTAGTAATAAGGCTACAATAACGGTCATGAAAGTTATCACAGAAATATATGCTGCAGACCTTTTCTCAGGTTTAGAAGTAGTGGTCCTTAGTGCAGCTTTAAAAAGTAACCCAGTTTCATTGAGGTGAAAGAAAGGGTGGGAAAAATTGAAATTTTTCTCTTTGACTTCAGAGTCTTGAGAAAATTTAGTTTCTTTCATCAGGTTTAGTCGAGTGATCTAAACCATGAACTTTTGATTGGAAAGTGTTATTTGGATAGGTAGATAAATATCTATTGTATGAAGAGATTGATTGCTCGTTATTCTTAGAATAATGATGAGTTTCAGACTGGCGTGGCATTCCATCTGATTGGGCTGACAGAGAGTCGAATATATCTCTGGCATGCCCTCAGTGTTGGATACAGTTCTACTAAACTCAATGTAATCACTGAGAGATGGATTGTTTAAATCCACTTGTCCACCGTTGTGCTTGACGAACTTTCAGTTTATGGACACCTTGTTCATTAAAGACCTGTCCACTTTGACACCACATTGAAGAGAATACCCGTTGCCGCCATACGGGTTGCAATTAATATCAGAAAAAATTGGGGGTTCTTTGATGTATTTCAGTTCACAGCTCTTTTCCTCACATGTATACTCCTTTCTCCTTTCATCAAAGTGGAAATTTTTACAACCAGGCTTGCTGGAACACTTCTGACAGTTCAAGCCTCTAAAACCTTTCGGACATTTACATCTTCTGGTTCCTTGGTCACAAGTTCCACCATTCTTACAATTGCATGAGGGCACACACTGTTTCCAATACTGCTTATAGCCAGTTCGGCATTTACACTGATTGTTTTTCTCCTTATAGGTATTTTTTGGACACTTTGATGCACATTTCTCGCTCAAATCAAATACATCACAACACGAACCATCTTTCAAGCATCTTCCTTTACACTGTTCAGGACACGAGACACAATGTTCTGTTACAGAAGAAGAAGGCCACATTTTAGGGTGCACACAGGTTTGACAATCATGCCTAGTCTGTGTTTTTAGTGTGGAAAACAACTTGGTGAATGAAAATGCTGTCCCTAAATGCCTTTTGATCACTTTCCACTCCCCATTGGAGCAATAAAGGTCAAACTGTTTGGTGTTTTGTTGTTTTCTATAGTCCAAATGAAAACGGTATCCTTCAATTTTTAGATCGATTACAGAA
>WLWD01004052.1_pt1 | contig 32720 bp, 27 predicted proteins | sample 6712731 | NCBI WGS metagenome assembly WLWD01 (sample SAMN12718690, study PRJNA576275) | sponge metagenome | isolation source: marine sponge | host: Mycale hentscheli | place: New Zealand: South Island, Marlborough, Capsize Point | collected 2014-11-01
TTTTGGTATATATTATATGCAAAGTTCAAAGAGGTCAATGCATGTTCCCACCCCCCCCCCCCCCCCCCCCCGCGGAGACTGCTTAAAAACATAGACATTATCATGGGAGCAAGAAATTTAGGAGAAAAGACTTTGAAATAATGTCTGAAAAAATAAATACAAGGAGCAGTTAGATCTTCCAAACTTAGTGGAGTTATTTTCTATTTTATTAGTGGCAGTGGTAAGTTACCTTGGTTAATGCGCTGTTTGTCCTAGCTATATGACTTGCGAAATAGTTTTGTTCTTACTTGAAAATCCATTTTCCAATAGTCAAGTCACTAAGAGAATCCAATACAATACATTATCTACTAGAGCTCTGGTACAATAGAGCATTTTCAACGGAGCGTACTTTGGAAGTAGAAGCCTTTGGTTTAGCGATCCTTACCCGTTTTAGGAATTTGATTGCTTGCCTAAAAATCAATTTCCCAATAGTCAAGTCACGGAGAGAGTACGATGTAAGTATTGTGCTGGTATATCCAGCAATAAAGTGTATTTATGTATATGTGTACAAGTGCTGTGTGTTGCTAAAAATAGCACAATAAATTAAATAAAACATTCAACTAACAAAGAAATATTATAACTGCTAGCATTCAAATTGAATTTCAGTCAGACCAGCTCACTCGCCATTTGTGCTATAGCACAATACTAGTAATAGCATTGTAACGGGAATGACAGGTGAGTATGTAAGTGCCATGTGACAAGGAAGCCGTTACATATCAACCCTTTTGACACTGACTTCTTACTTTAACACTTCAGGATCTTTTAAAATTCAAATTTAATTTTTAAAATAAAAAAAGTAAACAAATCAGCCAGGCATTTACAGTAGGTAGCTATGCCTTACAACAAGCAAAATAACCTTCTAAAAGCCTGAAAAAGAACAGGAACCAGTCCATCTTACAACAGGTTTTGAAGAGACTCAGCGAACAAGACCAATCAATTGTTCGTGATGTCTGGTAGGAAAAACCCGGTCCATATTCACACGACTCTTTACAGGATTCATACTTACTATTCTGAGTGTTTGAAGTTTGTAGCCAACAAAAAAAAACTTGGGTGCTCAGCACCCTAGAAATTTTCACTCAAAAAATTCGACATCTCATTTAAAAAATACGTAATCTGCCTGTATGGGTTCAATTTCAATTTTGTTAAGGAATTACAACACCTCCTCTGTTAAAAAAGAAATAGCGAATAGTATTGCACGCTTAGTTTTAAGTCTGAAGTTAAAGTTACAACTTGCTGGGTCATTCTCCAGAAGAAGCTGAGAGCTAACCTTATAAGTTGTATTTTTAGGAGAAAAAGCGAGCCCGCATGTGCATCTCAAGGGCATACATACAATATATATGTATATATAACATACCCCATTATCAATCATCCATCCCTAATACTGTCTCGCTCGCTCAACAACAAATATCCCCAATTTTCAATGTGGTATGTATCATGCGTTTCATTTGCTCACCAACTAATTAAAAAGTACCTTTTGAATCGACCAAAGAGATGAATCACTTAGACGGATGTACATGTTGCCATGTTTATAAATGTGTGAAAGCCCATTAGCATCCAATGGAACGTCTCCATCAATAGGTTTGACTTTGCGATTATAAACCTTCACAAAATGAAATGAATCAGGCGAGGCCTTATGAAGTAGGTGGGTAGGAATTTCTTTTAATTTAATTAAGCGTACAACTTCATTACGTACATCTAACTCTGACATATTCGATGATAGTTTAATTAAACCATCAAATAGTTTCTGATAGTCATATAGTGGTACAGACTCGCCAGTGTCCTCTTGATAGTCAATTAACACAAAATTTTTTGTCCATTCTCGAACACGACTGTAAGGAACACGTGTACGCGAGCGTCTTGAGGTGCCACTATTGACTGAGGCAAGAACCCGATTGCAAAGGTGTTCCGCTCGAGATGCAAAACTGTCAGTTGGAGTGGAATTATTACTAGACTTTCCGCCAAACATTGACTTAATTTCACTATTTGTAGCTTCTTTACCTATAATAACATATTTAATTCAATCTTAAGTGACACAAATTAATGAAAAATCACAGTTCTGCTCAAAATTAATGATCTCAAATATTGAAGCAGATGTTTATTTGATTAATATTTTCCATAAACTATATTCATAAATGGAGATGTATTGAATTGCCTAATGAGCACTTTTAGATTATGAACACTGAATTCATTAACACACCAAATTTGCCACATATTTTTTTTAATCTTAAAGTCTTCCTCAGTAATAACACTTTAAGATCTTGAATGCATAATATTGAATTCCACATCAAAATCTCAAAGGAAATTACAAAGTAAAAGCTAGAGCTTGGGTTAGCACTCAACCTAAACCATAGAATTTGCGGCCAAGTGCTGCTTGTTTGAAAGATACAGTACTTGCTTAACAGTTAAATACTGTAAGAGTACTTTCAAACCCGACCAGAACACACCACTCACACATTTCCTTCAAGGACAGTAATGATAATCCGCACAAGCCTTACAATTATTAGGCGTTGTGGTGAAGCTAGCAAAAAAGAAAAAGAAAAAAAAAAAGAAAAAGAAAAAGAAAAACAGGATTGTGAGCAATATGGTGAGTAAAGTAAAGTCAGGCTTGGAAAATAGCAGCAACATCTACTTTCAAAAACCAAATATATAATAAATTGAAGTATGTTAGATAGATACATAAAAACTCCAGTCACTATATATATATAATTATATATATAATATATATTATAATATATAGCTATATAGCACGCCACTACTTTATTCCAAGATTAATGTGAACTCACAATTGACTATTGCTCTGAATTGCAAACTCTGGTCGATGGGGCACTATGACATCATTAGTAAGAATGTGCACATGGATAAAGCTTCAGTGCAACATTTGACAGTCAAAAAGTAGTTTATCGTGTATTTCATCAGTGTGACAGTGTTTCATCGATAATCAAATTGACTATTGGCACACCTATGTTTTACTACTTTTCCCTATCTGCAATTGGATTTTGATAACCAATATACTTCTGATGCTGCAACGCCAATTTTCTATGGTCGAGTTCTGCTTTTTTCCTCTCTCCCTTTTCCTTCCCTTACACTTGTCTAGGTCTGACCCGAAAATCACAGTGCGCTCTAGTGGGGACCGGACACCTGTGGAAGTCGAAAGGTCAATCAGCCGCCAGTAGAACTTTTGTTTATGACTTCACCTTACCATTAATCTAACATTTCCGTATTTGGACATACACAGTCTATGGTTACGTCTCCATAACCATCGCAATGTTTCACTTGTACTTTCTTATTTATGTAACTAACACCTTACCAATTTTGATGTATGAGCGTATATTTTCTCAGGTGCCCAGCGAAGCCCCGCCCAATTTCACTTGTACGCGTGGCATCCAATTACTGTTCAGGCCGTAGCCGTCAGAGCTGGCCTTTCCTATTCGTGTGGTCGACTTACAACCAACCCACACAACACTCTTACTTTATTTCTTCAATTATTTCTGATTTATCTCTCTTTTATTTAATGAGTTATATCCTCCTTTCCTCCACAACATTCATGTACCCGAGAAACCTATGCATGTCACATATCGAATTTTGACTTGTTACAGCATATCATTTGAGCACTCACAAGGTTATTAACAATGCTATAAGGACATTTCTAAGATCATATTGGTTATCGCCAGTTATTTTCAAAATATTAATGGCTATCAGAAATAGCAGCTTAAAATTGTGAAAATCTGTGTATCAACTAGCATTTCCTTAATCTATTGCTCAAAATTTATAAGCTTTGTCCTCCCATTCATTTTAAAATCATCTATAGCTACCATCAATTAGCTTGCAAAATACATTAAGCCTAAGCTAGCATTAATGACTGAGAGTAATCATTTGCTAACCATATAAGGAAAAATGATTGGACCAATTAGATGCAAAGTCTAGTTTGTGGTTTAGTTGCTTATAATTATCTGTATTATCACCTAGTTCTTCCTCTAAAGTTTGAACCAACATGTAATGATTGCGTAATTGCATAATGTAAATCAGAAAGGGTGACATCCATGTTCAGTCAATGCTAGCTTTCTCCCCCCCCCCCCCCCCCCCCCCCCCCCCCTCCTCTTTCTCACAATCCCATCACATACAGAGAAGTGGCTTATTGGTAGTCAAATGTACCATTCTTACTGTGTTGACGAACAATAATGCAGCCCTACCAGCCCTAGTTTGTTGAAGTTTGTACCTATAATGATTGAAGTGTTCTCTTCTCATAGTCAGTGGATTGAAATCAATATACTGCAATGACTATACATTTTATATTTCCTTTAGCTGTTAAAGCCAAGCATTATCTCTGCTGCATATTGCCCAGCAAATAAGTTGTAGGATTTTATTGTTGTATTGCACTTGCTGTAGTTAGAGGGTAAAGGTTATGCAAGCAGGTAAACTGTGTGAGCCCCATTCACTACCCACACACAAGGTGGAACTTACAAAAACCCCAAATACCACAACTGCAGTAATTGCAAACTCTTTGGCACCAATAGTAGATCTTCAACCATATACATACTAGAGGCAATCTTAGCAAAACATGAGTGCTAATATAGCACTCACTGTCTTGGCAAATATCAGACCAATATACCACACATTCTAATGAAAAATAATGGAGCAATTGACCTAACATTTTAATGCCAAAATATCACAGGAATTTACACATGGTACCTGCTTACATATTAGAGCAATTTAACACACACTCACAGTAATGCCAAAATACCAGAGCAATTGACCTCATATTGTAAAGCCAAAATACCAGAGCAATTGACCTCATATTGTAAAGCCAAAATATCAGAGCAATTGTCCTCATATTGTAATGCCAAAATACCAGAACAATTGACCTCATATTGTAAAGCCAAAATATCAGAGCAATTGACCTCACATTGTAAAGCCAAAATACCAGAGCAATTGACCTGTATTGTAATGCCAAAATACCAGAGCAATTGACCTAACATTGTAATGCCAAAATATCACAGCAATTTACACATTGTAGCTAACATATTAGAGCAATTTAACACACACACTCACAGTAATGCCAAAATGCCAAAATACCAGAGCAATTGACCTCATATTGTTATGTCAAAATATCAGAGCAATTGACCTAACATTGTAATGCCAAAATATCAGAGCAATTGACCTCACATTGTAAACCCAAAATATCAGAGCAATTGACCTCACATTGTAATGCCAAAATATCAGAGCAATTGACCTCACATTGTAATGCCAAAATATCAGAGCAATTGACCTCACTTTGTAATGCCAAAATATCAGAGCAATTGACTTAACATTGTATTGCCAAAATATCACAGCAATTTACACATTGTATATAACATATTAGAGCAATTTAACACACACACACACACACACAGTAATGCCAAAATGCCAAAATACCAGAGCAATTAACCTCATATTGTAATGCCAAAATACCAGAGCAATTGACCTAACATTGTAATGCCAAAATATCAGAGCAATTGACCTCACATTGTAATGCCAAAATATCAGAGCAATTGACCTCACATTGTAATGCCAAAATAGCAGAGCAATTGACCTCACATTGTAATGCCAAACTATGAGAGCAATTGACCTCAAACTTAATGCCACAATATCTGACCACACATTGTAATGCAAAAATATCAGAGCAATTGACCACATATTGTAATGCCAAACTATTAGAGCAATTGACCACAAATTGTAATGCTAAAATATCAGAGCAATTGACCTCACATTGTAATGCCAAAATATCAGAGCAATTGACCTCACATTGTAAAGCCAAAATATCAGAGCAATTGACCTCACATTGTAATGCCAAAATACCAGAGCAATTGACCACACATTGTAATGCCAAACTAAGAGAGCAATTGACCTCAACTTAATGCCACAATATCTGACCACACATTGTAATGCCAAAATATCAGAGCAATTGACCACATATTGTAATGCCAAACTATTAGAGCAATTGACCACATTGTAATGCCAAAATATCATAGCAATTATCAAACTTAAAGCCAAAATATTTGACCAATTGACCTCACATAGTAATGCCAAAATATCACAAAAAGAGGAAAAGAGGATATGTTTAGTATGGTATTGAGTTTGTGTGTTTGTGGGTGTGGTGAAGTGTGTGTGTGTGTGTATGTGTGTGGTAAGCAATTAAATAAAGTCCCATTGCATCTGCTCACAACAACTACTAACCTTGTCCTGATTTGCTAAGCTGCACTAAAACGATTCTGTCTCCAATGGCAGACACACCTAGTCTTTCCCAGTCACTTGCATCAAGTAAGGGAATATGGCTTACACAAATCTAGCAGATGATAAAAAGATGGAGACTTATCATAGCAATTATAACAATAAATTTTAGCATACCTTTTCTTTCACAAAAATTTCTTTCAAATGTGGTAGGCCAGCGGCACCAAAATAGCACCCACTTTAGCTATCTTCTTCCTCCGCTCCAAAGCCAGCCATTCGGTCGTCTGATCACGGGACGAGTCCGACAAGCTCTGCAGTCGACACCCAGGGGTGATAAATTTTTTATAAGAAAACTTATTCTGCACGCCGCGGGGCTGCGCGCATCGCTACTCATGCATGGTGCACGTGCACTTTGCGAGAAGGCTAGTCGATTTTTGTAAAGCGGCATTTTTCGTTTGTAAGGCCTGGGAAGATGGTAGAAATTGGGGATGTGGTGGGAAGGGTTCTTGTTGCTGTTCGCAACTTGGGCAGCAATAACTCAGAAATACTGGATGGAGTAATTTTTTCCCTGAATCAGTCGTCACTTGCACTAGGAGATCTTATGAACTCCATTATCTTGAGGGAGGAAATAAATGCTCACCCAGAAGTAATAGTTGACCTTCAGGAGATGAGAAGTTGTGTTGATAGAATCATATTGGACATGCACAAAGCCTTTCATGGACCAGGAAGAAAGAAGAAGCCATTAAATATTCCAATGGTTAGTAGTAATATAGTAATAGAATAACATTTATGTGTATAGTGCTATAGTGTTTCAAAACTTCTATCTGTAAGCATCACTGACTTAGTAATTATAAAGAGTCCCATAGTTTCCAAACTACACCTGCTGTCATAGTGATATGTTGATAAAAACCAACAACAACAACAAAAAAAAGAACCAATGGATACAGTAAAACTTGTTCGGGTTCTAGCCCTCCACAAGACATATCTTCATAACTTATTAGCTAGCTTCACTCTGTTACATACTCACTCATAAGTGCATACTCACTCATACGCGCATACTCAGTTTTAACCTCGTCGATGTCCTCGGCGTTAGTCGTCGATGTAGTCGATCGTCGATGTCATTCCTCTTTTGTTTATAACAGTAAACAAAGCATCATTTTTGTTAGTTACCAATATTTTAATATTAATGTCAGTTACTCTGTACACTGCCACCTGTTGGTATTAATCTTTACTCGCTAGTGAGTCTATATTTCAAGGGATCTGACATTAGCTACTTGCTAACTGGTATACTCAACTTCATCGGGACAAGATCTGGAAGGTCCCGCACATTTTGGTCCTTCGAGCCGGATACTTTGTTACTCGACTAGTGTAATAAAGTGTTCTTTATTCTCTATATTTTATCTTCCTCACAATTCCTTGGTGTAATTTACCATGACGACGAGACAGGATTTAGTTCGCTTCGAATTGATTCTACGCGAAGAAGACTTGACTTCCTTGAAACGACGTCGAACGAATAACCGTAGAGACGCCACAAGGAACGAGCGTTACTGCAAGGATTGCACAGCACAACCGATTGAAGATTTGGACATAGGATCTATCGAACACCATCTGGAGAAAATCAAGGAAAACATTTCCATCGCTGAACTTCTTCAGAATGCAATTCTTGTCCACATCAAGGAGGAAAACATTGAGAAAGAGGAAGATGAACACCATGTTAACCATTGTAAGATGCTTGCTACTCGCAAGGGACTCACACAACAGCTAACAGCAGCTCGGGTTCTTCAGCAGAGCAACCTAGCCAAATCTACTATCGATGCTATCACTGTTCAACCAACTGTTTCCAATTACGGCTTAAAGACTACACTCACTGAGCTCAACGTCAAGCTCAAAGAACTTCAAGCTCTTGCTTTTCCTCTGAAGGATCGTCCTGGACTAATGGACACCTTACAGAAGTATCATCTAGACCTTACCACACTGTGGGAGAGGTACCACAGCGATAATCCAGACGACACTGCGTCTGCTTCAAAGGAAGACAAACCTCAGTTAACTTCCAAATTCGATCGTCTACCTCGCATCGAACTACCCAGCTTCAATGGAGACAATGGAAGTTGGCGTCCATACTGGGAGAAGTTCAACAACGTGTTGGACAAAGATCTTACTCTTACTGACGTTGATAAACTTTCTTTCTTACAAATGACAATAAAATGTGAGGAAGGCAAAGAGATCATTGACTCGCACACTCGGCGTGGTTCAGATTTCAACGCTGCTGTCAAAGCTCTAAAAGAACGTTACGACCAACCACGAGTCACCAGTCGCACCATTCATCAGAGTTTCATTAAACACAACTGGAAACTTACCAATGAGGGAATCGGTCAACTCATCACACTTATTCAGCGTACTGTCGCTACCATGAAGGAATGTGGAGTAGTTTCACTTGACACTTTGTTCACTGTTATTGCTGAACTTCACATGCCTGACGAATTTTTTCGTTACTGGACGGAGAAAACTGCCGATTCAAAGACTACTCCAACTACTGACAGACTGGTTGAACTTCTCAAGCAATATCGGATGGGTCTACAAGGACGACCGATGGACTCGCCAGGTCCTACTGCCCAACCAGCGAAACAGGGAAAGCATAGCACCTCTTTCCATGTTAGTAAGGAAAACAACTGTTCCTTGTGTCATGATGGGAATCACCCACTCTACATGTGTGCCGCCTTCAAGACCAAGTCAGTAGAGGAGAGATCCAATACAGTCTCAAGACTTAGGGTATGTTCAAATTGTCTATCTTTTAATCATGCTTCTAGAGACTGTCCTAGTTTTAAGTCATGTAGGGTCTGTGGAGGTCGACATCACTCACTGTTGCACCGTCAACGTTCCGCTCGAAATTCCGAAACACCTGATCGACAAGTCTCCAATCAACAGCCAGCTACGACGACGGCTTCGAATAATAACCACACCTCTTCGACTGACCGAGATCCACTCGAGCCCAAAGTTTTCCTGGGAATCTGCCAAGTTACTGTCGAATCTAGAGGACGACTTCAGAAAGCACGAGCTCTACTTGATAGTGGTTCACATATGTCCTTTATGACCTCTCGACTGGCCCAACAACTGAAGGTAGAAAAGATTCGTGAGCCCACTCATCTCACTGGAATAGCCCAAACTGCGGTTCCTGGCTGCAACTTCAAAGCTGAACTCTCCTTGGTTCTTGATAAACGTCAATCCATTCTGTTGAAAGCTGTGATAATCAATAAAATCACTAATGACCAGCCTGGATTCTACCTTAAAGGTGTCAGGAATCGATCTTTTCTACAGGGTTTACAATTGGCTGACCCTAACTTCGACTATCCCGGCAGAATTGACATGCTACTAGGGTCCGACGTACTCGATGCAATTATGTTAACCGGAAGACGCTCTTCACAGGATGGCCTTCTTCACGCTTGGGAGACAGTTTTTGGCTGGTTTATCCGAGGAAAGTGTATTCCTGAACCCCCTCCACTTCAGTCTCACCTGTGTCTACATTCCCATGCCTCTGATCCCACTACTGACGATCTACTGACTGCATTTTGGGAAACTGAGGAAGCACCCTTGGATCACAAACAGTTCTCGGAGGAGGATCTTCAAGCTCTAGATCATTTCCAAAAGACCCACAGTCGAAATGAGGAGGGTAGGTACATTGTTCGCTTACCTGTTTAGTCTGTTCCTTTTTCCTTAGGTGATTCTCGTGATCAAGCCAGCAGAAGATTCTATCAAATCGGCAGTCGCTCCAACGTAAGGGAAAGTACAAGAATTTCACTCAAGCGCTACAGGAGTACGAGGAACTAGGTCATGCTGAACCCGTTCCCGTTGATAACCTGGTTACGCCGAAATCTTCAGTATTCTACCTACCTTCTCATGGTGTTGTCAAGTTGTTCAGTACAACTACTAAACTCCGAATAGTATTTGACGCTTCGGCCACAACCACGTCTGGATTCTCTCTAAACGACATTCTGCTTCCTGGTCCGAACCTTTACCCCATGCTCACCGATGTCATTCTTCGTTTTCGAACTCACCTTATTGGTATGAGTGCTGACATTTCCAAAATGTTCCGTGAGGTAGAAGTACACAAGGATGACCGGGATTTGCACCGCTTCTTGCAAGCAGCTCCCCGGGGGGAGGGTGTCATTGACATGCGAATGACTAGAGTTACTTTTGGAGTGACGTCTTCTCCATTTCTGGCTACTCAAGTTCTGCGTCAAGTAGCTAAAGACCATCAAGAGCAATATCCTAGAGCTGCTAAGATCATCGCTAACTTCTATGTGGATGATTGCCTAACTGGAGCCGCAACCTCAACGGAAGCGATCGAGGTTCAAGAGGAACTTATCGCTCTTCTGCGTTGCGCTTGTATGTGGCTGAGGAAGTGGAGATCGAACGACGCTAGCGTGGTGAAAAATGTTCCTACGAACATGCGAGAGGACGACGGTGTTCAGCTTATCTCCCCTCCAGCAGAATGCCACAAGGCTCTTGGCCTTCATTGGGACACCAGGAAGGACACTCTTCACGTTTCAACTCCCACGTTCAATGTAGATGACGAACCAACAAAGAGAAAAATAGCGTCAGATGCTGCCAAAACATTCGATCTTCTTGGATGGTTTGCTCCCTGTACAATTGTAGTCAAAGTTTTGCTCCAAGAACTCTGGAAATTGAAGTTGGCTTGGGATGATACTGTCTCAGAAAACATTTCTCATAAATGGAAAAAATGGAGAGAGGAACTTTCTCTCATAACTTCACATCCTATTCCACGCTATCACCTGGAAAAGGGAAAGCAAGTCAGAAGTCTCCAACTGCATGGCTTCAGTGATGCTTCAGATTCTGCCTATGTTGGAGTTGTCTACTTACGAGCTGTCTACTCAGACACATCTGTCTCAACTTCACTGCTGATAGCCAAGACTAAAGTCACTCCTATCTGTGGATCTACCACTCCAAGAAAAGAACTCTGTGGAGCTCAGTTGTTAAGTAAAATTCTTATTACTGTTTCTAATGCTCTTTCTATTTCCCTTACAGATATATATGCCTGGAGTGATTCAACCATTGAACTGTGTTGGCTGTCTACTCCACCTGCAAAGCTCAAGTCTTATGTCTGTAACAGAGTCATGGACACAGTTAGCCGTATTCCATCCACACATTGGAGACATGTTCCTACAGAGTGCAACCCTGCTGATGTGGCATCCAGAGGAGCATCTCCAAGTGAACTGATTTCACATGATCTATGGTGGAAAGGCCCTCCTTGGCTGCTCGAATCTCCTTCTCTGTGGCCATGTCGTACTGATTGGAGGAATCAGAAGATTTTAACTGAGACTAAGGCTGCAGTTCTGATTACCTCTCCTCCTCCAGAAGACATCACTGAGGTTTTTTCCTCATACACTCACCTTAAAAGGGTTTTGTCATGGTGTATACGTTTTGTTACCAACTGCAGGTTATTGCCTAGTTCCAGAACTCAGTCACCACAGTTGTCTCTGGAGGAATTACAGAACACAGAAACTAAACTGGTGAAGCTCAGTCAAGAACGCTGCTTCGATGCTGATTTTGTCTCACTTCAGACTACCGGAAAAGTTTCTCAACAGAGCAAGATTTTTCATCTCCACCCATATCTAGATAACAAAGGTCTAATTCGTGTTGGTGGACGTTTGGAGAATTCTTTTTTGACTGTCAGCCAGAAACATCCCATCATCCTACATCGATCTGATAGACTCTCTAAGTTAATCTGTGTCCAGTTACATGTTGATAACTTGCATGTTGGCCCTAGTGCCTTGCTTGCTATTTTATCTCTACGGTTTCATGTGATTGGAGTCAAGTACCTTGCAAAGAGTGTCTCTAGAGCCTGTGTTCGCTGCAGAAAGACCTACTCTCGAACGACTACTCAACTCATGGGTCAGTTGCCAGCTACACGAGTCACACCGACTTCTCCATTCCACCATACTGGAGCTGATTTCGCTGGTCCTATTATGATCAAGCGTGGGTATACTCGAGCACGTACGTTGGTAAAAACTTACATCTGTGTTTTCGTCTGTATGGCCACGAAAGCCGTACACTTAGAAGTCGTCCGAGATCTCTCCTCCGAAGGTTTTCTTGCTGCTCTCCGTTGTTTTGTGGCTCGTTGAGGTTGTCCCGAAACTCTTTACCACCGACAATGGTACGAACTTTATCGGTGCTCAGCGGGAACTGAAAGACCTTTACAACACTCTAAATTCGACTACAGTTCAGGATGCCGTGATTCGTTTTTGCACAGCTAAAAATATCAAATGGTCCCATATTCCAGCTCGATCTCCACACTTTGGCGGATTGTGGGAAGCTGCTGTGAAATCGATGAAGCTACTTCTCAACAAAGTGATAGGCTCTCACAACTTGTTTATGGACGAACTGTATACAATCACAGTTGAGATAGAGGCAGTTCTCAACAGCCGCCCTCTAGTTCCTCTGGAATCTTCTTCAGATGACGGTATAGAGGTTCTCACCCCTGGTCATTTTTTAATAGGCAAAGCACTCAAGTCAGTTCCTGTTCCTGATCTTACAACACGCAAAATAAATGGACTTACCCGATGGAACTTGCAACAACGACTTGTAGCGGACTTCTGGCAAAGATGGAGCAGTGACTACATTATTCAGCTAAACAGAATTAGCAAGTTTAAGCAGCCTCAACGATCACTACAAGTGGGTGACATAGTGATCATCAAAGATTCTGATCTCTTTATTCGATCATGGCCATTGGGAAAAGTAACTCAAACTCACCCAGGAGCCAGACGGTTTGGTCAGAGTTGCTACTGTAAAGACTCAAAAAGGAGTCTACAGGAGAGCCATTCATAAACTCGTACCCTTATTGGAAGAAAACACACTCCCCCCCGGAGAATGTTCGGGTTCTAGCCCTCCACAAGACATATCTTCATAACTTATTAGCTAGCTTCACTCTGTTACATACTCACTCATAAGTGCATACTCACTCATACGCGCATACTCAGTTTTAACCTCGTCGATGTCCTCGGCGTTAGTCGTCGATGTCGTCGATCGTCAATGTCATTCCTCTTTTGTTTATAACAGTAAACAAAGCATCATTTTTGTTAGTTACCAATATTTTAATATTAATGTCAGTTACTCTGTACACTGCCACCTGTTGGTATTAATCTTTACTCGCTAGTGAGTCTATATTTCAAGGGATCTGACATTAGCTACTTGCTAACTGGTATACTCAACTTCATCGGGACAAGATCTGGACGGTCCCGCACAGTCAGTAATAGCCACGATTAGCTGTAGGGAGCTATTTTACTCAGTTATGCTGCACTTCCTTGTTCTGTTACTAGACTCAAAATTTATACCTGCCTCTGAAAATCCTACAAGGTACAAGTCGTTACTGAAATATACAGCACACCACAAGTTCTAACATGACTATTATAGGTACACATGCCTAAATGAAACGAACGCTTACTGAACTTCTCCATGCTACTATTACATACAGCATGTTAATTTGTTTCCACACATTCATGAAATAAAATACATACGTACCATCTCCATGTTTGAACATAATTCTGACATCTTTGAGGACAGACAAAGTATCAGGATTGTCATAGACAAGCAGAAGGGGTCTCATCTTGGAATCATAAAATTTACACTCAGACACTCTCATATCTCCAAGTCTAAGCAAATACAATAAGTTGACAAATACAATAAGTTGATCAAGTTATCACCAAGTTAGTCTGGCTCACTTTAATTTAGGATTTAAAATTGCCAAGCAGTTGCACATAATTTGTCTATAGTTTGGTTCAGAAAGTAAACTCCTCATGTCTTCCCTGGCCTTTGCACGCTTGTCCTAAATAGACGTATATCACACAATGTTGAAATGGTTCAATTAAGACTTTAAGAAAGAAATGTTCTATCTACAGTAAAAATCAGTTTTCCATCTATATTAATTACTATTCAGATAATCATACATATATGCTCGTACAAACTTACCCTTTCTCTGTACCGTTTCTGCTGCATTAACTCTGTTATGTTCTTCATTTTTGCCATGCCATCCACCTAAATAGACTATAATGTAAGCAGATGCTTAAATAAGCAGGATCACAAACCTGTCTCTGCAGCTCTGTCAAATGGTTCGGGCTACCCCTCAAATATGACTCCAATATCAATCCAAATCTCAAACTACTCTCAGGACTATCAATTTCAGCTCTCATGTTCCAGAACAAATAGTGACCAATCCTTTTGTTTTTAAAGGCTCTTTCCAACAAAAACTGTGCCAAAGGACAGTTCAAATAGCTTTCGTATTTTAAAGCCTACACAAAGAATACACAGAGTATAGTTGTAAAAATAGATGGCTTAAGGAGTGCTTGCAGCAGTAAGAAATGCTGCAAAAGATTTTCTCAGGTTGTTACTAATGGTAGATGGAGATGGAGAATCTATGGTTAAGAAGATTAATATTAAAGATGCTGTTTACATGAAAGCCGAGGCTTGCAATTTTTCCTATCCGAACAACCATAGGACCCAAGGTTTTCATAAGCAAGGGTCTATTGTACATTAGCTTCTACTTTTATATGATGACAATCCATTTTCTTTGTCCTTATTTTATTTCAAGGATTGTATAGAGGCCTATTTTCCGGAATATTTTCCTTATTCAAGGTGACTAATGAAAACCATCCAACAAGAACCAGAAAATTTTAATATTAAGATTCTCTATAAATAACATAACAAGCCACATAAATAGTTTACACTGCCTAAGTCAAAATATGCTACTGACCTAAAACTTTTGACCAGTGCTATATACTTACACATACATGTATATCCGATTTTCTATTAGTACTCCAGCTACTAAAAACTGGCCTTTTAAATTACATATGATAAAGGGGCTTCAATGTCATAGTAACCAATTACTGCAACTATTGGACTTGGAAGAAAAAAAAGCAAAAAAAAAAAAAAAAAAAAAAAAAAAAATACAGACACACAAAACAAAAACAAGCATTCTATATAATTGGAGCTTAACTCTAAGTTAAGATGTGTTTACTACTGTCGAAACATGTGTGTAAAAAGGTTAGTGAACTCATTCACTGGCAATAGTGCCATATGGAGCTTGTCGTTCATTCCACAATTTCCGATTAACAAAAAAAAATCGATTATTCAATATTAACGTTCTCGATTTTGGTTTATACGTTGTTGTGACATAGTACTTCCTGTAATAAAAAATGAAACGGAAGCAGAAGTACTTTATTTTTTAGAATTAAAAAAATATGGCTGCTAACCTTTGAGCGTTGGTTCGCCCGGAAATTTTTTTTTTTTATTGTATGAGGCTCTGAAGCTCAGAATTTAGTATTTAGAAGGTGAACAAGCCCCACACTCTGTTTGAACTCCGTGGCAGCATTGCAACTATTTGTAATGGAGTTTAAGTTCGAACCGTTAATAAACGGTAAGTTCGAATTTTTAATTCTTCACTTTAAAGATTGGGTACTTTTTATTTGGATATTAGTAAATATTTTGATGTTAACTTGCTTTAAAAATTCTTCTCTTATGATTGTCTTTACAGAAAAAGAATAAAAAAATAAAATATTATTATAGAAGTATTAAGTTACCACAATGGTCATCAGAAAATCTGCTGGTAAAAGGGTTAAATGCTTACTTAGAGCTATTCTTTAGCTAAGAGGTAGCTGTAACACACAACACTTTCTCACACACTTTTTCATTGTAAATATAAACACAAGATTACATTTGTGACTGACTATTGGAAAATGGATTTTCGAACAGAAACAATACTGTTGCCTATGGCGTATAACTATGACAAATTGCGCATTAACCTAGATAACTTACCACCACCACTAATTCGAATAGAAAATTAACTACAATAAGTTTGTAAGACATAACTGCACCTGCAAAAATTCATATCTGTTGGAGACAACCTATCTCAAGAGGCAAACAATTATATTTCCTTGGATAATATCGGTAAAAATCGATGAACCAAAAAAAAATTGTATAATGAAGTATGGGATGGGGTTGACCCCCAAGTGAATACAATCAAAGTACAAAATGACATACATACATCCACACTGTATATACACTAACAAACATCCTGGATTTTCAATTGTGTTTCTCCTGATATTGTCTTGTTTGCTTCGCTTGCCTGCCAATTCTATTAATTTACTTGAAGTAGTACACCATTGACAGCATTTCAACCCACATACATTTCCTTGCCAATTAAATTTACTACTATGTTGGAACTGGGTGTATTTTGAAACTAAAAGCAATATATTATTCAAACAATATCAGACAAGGTATCAATATAACCTTTAGATAAAACACTAATATTGCACTAAAACTGTCACAAAAGTGGAAGTTCATTTACTTACTTACCTGGCAAAGTTGAAGTAAATACTGCGACAAATCAGTATCTCTACAACAACAAGCAAAGTATGTCAACTAATGAATACTATGCCTTTAAATAAAGTACATACAGTAGATATAGATATTTTAGCAAACACACCATTAAGTTTTCTCTTTTTTATTTTCTTGGCCCTTATTAGCTGTTTTTTTTCCCTTTAACTATCAAAATGAGTATGAGTAGAATAAAATTGTTAAAATGGCTGTGCATATACAAACTCATCTAAATTTATTGCAAGTTCTATTATGTTCCCATAAAGCATTTGGCTTGGCTTTGGATCACTGAAGATTATTGGCATAACATAAATACAGTGAAACATAGATTCTGAAGTAATTGGGGTTGGGATGTTCGTAAAATCAAATTGTGTAATCAAATTAAATGCAAAAATGAAAAAAATAAAAAAATCTGGCTGCAAAATAAGTGTAGTAAGGGTGCCCGAAACTGCAGCGCAAAACTGCAGATCAAAACTGCAGATCTAAGAGTTATGCCACGTATTTATATCTCATTTTCTGTTCAACGTGAGCTTACTTTAATATTGCAGTTGGAACAGACACCAACAGACAGCTCTTTTAAGCCAATTTTCAAGCAAAAAGACCAAACAGGAATGGAGAAACAGCGATACAAATTTTTAGGGTATTAGGCAAATTTTTCAGAGGAGATTGTTGAAGCTATGATGCCAACACTAGACTACTTAAAAATTGATTAACATTGACTATATAATCATTGAAGTACTATACAGAACGTTGTTTTTCTGTATCAATCTCAAAAAAGGACTTAAAAAGACAAATCAAAACATTCTTGGTGGTTACAAAAAGCTCCTAAGGTATCTCCTGCTCATATACTTTTGCATAGTGAATAGTTGCTCATAAATTTTATTAAAATTGTGTAAGTCCTTATTATATTACAATGATGCTCCATAAGCTTGTTGTTGGGTGGTTTGTCTGTCTACATTTCTAAGCAATATTATCTCCAACAAATGTCAAAGATTAAAGTAGTTCATACCTCCTCTCCTACCTTATTATTTTTTTACTTTATATTAATTGACAACACTTACGACATAGCTTGAAGACATCGTACTGCAAAATCTCGCACATTAGGATCTTGATAAGCATAATCCAGGAGCTCCAATGCTTGTACAGGAGGGAGAGGTCTCCATGCTTGTAATATAGATTGCAGCTAATTAAAAATGAAAATGAAAATTGACATATAACTGATATGATGTTACATTCTATAACTTACAACAGCTACATCTTTGTGTTGGCTCCATTTTACCGAGTTCAATAACTTTGGTAAAGATGCTGGCATATGCTCCAATAAGTGCATTCTGCAATTAGATGAACACTATCCACTTTCAAAGCACAGAATTCCTCATCAATTAATGAAATTAAAGTGGTTAACTCTAGACCAATCATACAACTTGTAACCAACATAAAGACAAGTTCAATTTCTGCGCATCATTTCTGTGCTGCCAACTAATTCCTATCAATCCAAATTATATTATACAGGGTTTCATACCAACTAATAGAGCCCTGGGAGTCTCCCCCCCCCCCACCTAATTTTTTTTTACCACGACTGAACTTCTTATAATTTTTTTTACATATCATCAGCAAAAGATATGAAAATGGTTAATTTGTTTAAAATGCCCAATAAATTTTCAAAATCAATTCTTTTTACATAGTTTTGGTCCTTCAATAGAAATTTTGCAATAGTTTGTCTGTGCTTATATCTGACAATCAGTTTCATAGTTGTGACTTCAATTGGCTAAACTAGAGGGGTGAAATCACATTAGGATTGATTCCAACGTGTAATTTACTTTCTCTTCCAACTTTCAACACAAAAAGAAGAGCAATAGAATACTATAAGTATGGCGGTAAACAGATAATGTACCTGTACATAATCAGTGATAACACTGAGATCTTAGTCACAAAAACAAAAAAACAACAACAAACAAACAAAAAATACAAAAAAACAGAACAGAACAAAACAAAACAAAAACATTTGATTTTGGGAAGTCCACAGTTTCAGGCTCCAAAAAGACAGGAAGAATTTAAAATAGTCTCCCGCAAAATTGGCTGAATCAGAATCAGAATCATTCTGGTTTATTCAGGAAAGACTCTAGTGTAAACCATTAAATGCTCCCTTAGTCATGGAGAAATCTGAAATACTATATGCACAGTAACTTAGATATTTAAATATTTTTATAATTAGATGTATTTCTCTCTCTTTTTTATTATTATTATTTTAGTACAAGTTAAATGATATTGTGTTTCAAGTTATGTACACTTCAGAGTTATGTATGTATGCCTCATTTCCCAAGGGGTATGTAACTCTGAGGTTCTACTGTACCTGAATTTCCAAACAAGTTCCTTGTCTTGTTCATACAATGGATGTAGTGGATCACGTTCAACTATATCCTTGAGCTCACTTTCATAAGCCTTGGGAACTGTCTGCTGATGAATATACTACAAAATAAATTGTTTAATATGTACATATGTTTTTATACATCTTCCAAAGTTATAAAACCCAATGACATTTTAAAAAATGCTTAAATGAATACACCTTCAGTATTGAATAGAAATAGTGAAACGAACGAATGAACAAATGAATGAATATAATACATTACTGTATATATATTGTATATATAAAATAACCATGGTTTGAGGAAATATCGCTGAAACTGTAGGGAAAATTCCAAGGAAAAGGGCGGTCTAGTAATAATTCTAAGAATTGCCAGGATTTAACTATTTTTGTACCATGGTACGTTCAAACTGTCTAATCAGTTTGCTCAATTCGAGGTGAATATATTTCAAACCCAACTCCTAGGAGGTAATAAGTAAATCATCCAATACAACATCGATAGCCTAGAGCCATGTTACAAGTACAGTAGTACAAAATAAAGTTCCGGATTCCGTTCCATAGTACGGCTGTAAAATGGTAATCATTTTACTGTAGTTTTTACCGTTGCGTTCTGTACCGTTTTGACTTAATGGCCGACACCGTTCACTAAAATGGTAAAGCTTTTCTGTCGATTTACTGATAGTCTCTAGCTAGAAACTCTTCCATAGCTATATCACCAAGCTAAGGCATTGTATCACCCATTAAACGCTACGGTGATAGAGAGAGGGAAGAAAAACTCGTACAAAATTTTTAATTGCTTCAATAAAACTGCAGACTGAAGTTTCGATGGGCACACAGCTATATAACCAGGTTCGCACTTCGTAGGTATTCTGTAGAGAGGATATTGAAGGGGGGGATAAATATGTCCAGTTATTGCATCGAGGGTCACTTCAACAAAATACCTACAACTAAAAGAGTACATACTTTGATTTACTGTCACCTTTAAAAAAAAGGTGAGGATAGAGCAATTAGTGAAGGTTAAAAAGACAGAATTTATCGTCCAATAAACAATTCTCCGTGTCAGTTGACTTTAAAAGGGGTGGAGTGACTGTTTATAAAACAAGATTCTACACTTAAAAGAAACTAATTTTCTTTGTAGGTATAAAAACTGAAAGTATATAGTATGTACAGTATGTACAAGCTAGCAAAAGTCTGCATTATCATCCATGCAGAACAGAATACAAACACTTCTTATACTTCGAGCTCTTTTGTTAGGTCCAGAGTTAGAGACTTAGTCAATCAATAGAAAATTAATTCCCATTCATTACAAACAAAATATTATCTGGCAAATGATGTACGTACATAGATAAAATAAGTGTTTTTGGCTCTACCAGTCATGCACACTTGTATATTACATTACAAAGCCGACAGAGATCTAAAGGGGCAGGAGACAAATGGTAGTAACACCTACTTCATTGTTTATTGTATGGGCACATCTAATAAACTATTAAAAGTCAAAGTAATCTATACATAGCATAACTACACATACTTTTAATTAAGGACTAATAATAAAATTAATATCTCCCAACCATCTACACTACTAACTTAACTAAAAGCAGCTGATTGTCAAATTAAAACCGTACACTTTCACGATTCTGTGCTGCGACATTCAGCATCTATTATAACTCCTAAGTTACAATACAATAGTTATTGGATAATTTTATCTAGTTAATAACTTTACTATTATCAGCTCAAAAAATTATACTTGTGAAAGGGCAAAGGGGTTATACCAAGTTTACTCTTTTTTAGTCCTAGTATAAACTCTAGAACATTTAAAGCACTATCAAGCCATATACAAACCTTAACACATAAATACAGTACATAACTTACACTCTCCATCTCTTTAGATGCAACCTCTAAAACATAGTCCAGCTTAGGGAACACAATTGGTAAGTTGGAGTACTCCTTATATCTGATCATGATGGAAGGAGAATCATGAGTGTTAGGATTTAACATGACTGTGCCTGCAAAATATAAATAACGAAAGTTGTTGATAAAAAATATGTAAGTACAAATATTTTATTAATTTTGTTACTTTCTCAGTTGTATTTTAGTTTCCAGAGAATAATACATACGGTGTATACGTAAATGAAGAATGGTGAAAGGTCATTGTACTGCATTATACTGGTCTGTGGTAATAATCTGTATGTAATCACTTTATATATTCGTCTAATTGTAATTTCATTTTTTTCATACAATATCACCAATCTAACTAATTAGCATGAGTAAATAACTTGGGTAACCATGCTATTTGGGATTAATGATATGATTAATGCAAATTGAAAAAGCACGAGGTGAAGCCGAATGCTGTGTCAATTTCTTTATGAGTGCTATTGATCCCTAATAACACAGGTTACCAATGCTATCACTCGCTAATAGTAGGCCAGCTTTAAAAAAATCATTTGCACTGTAGCTACATTAACTATCTCTGTATTTCAGGATTAACTTCCTCTGGAACTTCGTTTTCAACCTATGGCTCCTCTGTTGGGAAACCATTCCGTCTAATACGTGTAGAACTTCTGCGCTAAAGAATGACATAGTATCCAATTATAGACTACTCGAACTGTACATTTCCAAGGCTAAAGCTGCATGCATGCGCACTTACCCATACTATTTCACTTAGCTATCACTTAGTTACATGCAATTTCACTTTCCCCATGCGATTTCAATTGAATAGCAATTATTCCCATACAATTTTTTTAATGGGCAATTTACATGCTGTACTATTAGTTTATTAATTGCACAACATCTCATATGTCACCCAGATGTCACAATAATTCAAAATCTCAGCATATTACAAAATAGCATATTCAATTAGTGTGTGAATATAGTGTGTATAGTGTTTGTATGTGTATGTTGCAATTCTTGTACCACAAAATTCATACCAATTGGATTAGGAAGGTCCTCTAAAGGCTCTTCTGGATTAATGGTCCAGCAGGGAAGAGTTTCAGTTCCACTACGAAGCACTCCTTTGTAATCAAACAAAGCTTGATTCACCCAGGCTAGAGGCACCTTCTCCTACGAAAAGAAAAAAATAAGACTATTCACAAATATTCCGTGAAATTTAAATAGATATACAGTATGTACATTACTCAATGATATAATGGAGGTAGCACATGTTACATATCAAGAATTCAAGTAAAATACCTACATAATTAGTTACATATCAACAACTTCAATAGACCAATTTTAAGTAAAAAATAAATAGATGCAGTACATAATGAAAATGTACCTCACGATTAGATTTCTTCTTTCCTTTCTTGTTGGTGCCATAAAGTGCATAAATGCCTATACACAAACGTGCTCCCCTTGGAATATCTTTTACATCAATATCAAAATCAATATGTTCATTCCAATGCCAAATTGCATTCTCTGAAGCATCCTGAAGTTGGATGGGACGTGTATTACCCATCTGACACATCTGCTCATCACCATGGTAAACACAGGCATGAACTTGGATCTAAATTGAAACAGAAAGCCCACAAACATAGTAAATCTTATTATATCCAAAAATGGCTACATAAATTCTTTTAAGTAAAAATTATAGTCCAGATGCATACTCACTCTACAAAGTTACACGACTGGTAAACCAACACATCAATGTCAATGACCATAGTACCTCACTTCAATTAAAGTACTAAGTAATAGTTAGAGCATAAGCGCGCATGCTCTAACTATTTTAGATCCGTTTACGCATGCCCAGTTGCCACTAGCAACTTTGTTTATCAGCATTTTCGCAGAAATGGCTAAAGGCAAAAAATAGTGCACACTTACCAAGTTAGTACACCTAGTAACAATATAGCAACGGGATCTAAGTAATATAACTACACTAATACTATTATTATCATCATTGTTACCATCATAATTACATCATCATCATTGTCATCATCATCATCATTATTATTATAATAATCATCACTACCATCACATGCATGAATCAATTACTACATTGCCTTAAGCTACATACATGTATGTATATCAAATATGAGGGCAGTGAAGAAAATAAATTAAAGGTAAAGTGATTGTTTTTTAAACAAAGGCGATTAGAAATGATGACTAATTGACTAAAAAGTAAGTGAAATTAGTCAAAGAAAGCAATAGCTTCACAAAGCATAAGCCCATAATTAAAAGACAGGACAGAGCCTGAGAAGCAGGGGGAGACAAACAAAGGAAGGAATCCATGGCTCAATAAGGGAGAAAATGTTAGAGCTGAAATGACACATGAAAAAAAAGAAAAAGAAAGAAGGAAACCGATGCAACTATAACTATCAATCAAGTAGAACATATTCATAATAAGTCATTACATCAAGCGCCACTAGCGGGGTACTTGGTAGTTGAACATAACACAATATAAATAATATATTGCACTTACTGAAGTATCCTTGCCAACATTAAGGTTACAAGCACTGACAATCTTCAGAGAAAATCGTCCATCAACATCCCAAAAGCAAAATGATTCTATAGGAAAGAGCACTGTTATCAATGTGGAAAGTATAATTCTGAACATTAATTATGAGAATGGTTTCTTTTATACTACACATTAATCACTCCCACCATATATTAACTCTGGTTTATTACTTCAATTGAAAGAGTAAAAAAAAAGTATACGATTTACTAGCTAGATTTTCTTCCAAGTCATTTCTTAGATTAAAAGAATAATTTATTTGGTGTATGTTCATAATGCAATGGACTCTCCACGGTCGTTTCAATGTGAATCTCAAATTTTAGCACTTAGCACACCACTCAAAATAAAGCAGAACTACTAAGAAATTATTGCTCACATGATTACAATGTGCCCATAGGGGGCACTACCAGCAAAAGCTATTGCCTCTAAGAGGAACTGAATGCTTTGTGTTTTCTCTAAAATAGGTCCAAAATTGAAAGGAAAAAAATATAGGAACTTATATCATTGCTCTCAGTTAAGTTCAAACCAAATTCAATACTTGATTGTCATAAATCTCCAAAATCAGAGTATGACAGACAGACAAACAGCAAAACAAACAGGAAGACTACACCATAATCCTGCTGTGCATGCGCACCAAGTTAAAAACAAACAAACAATTAATTCAAGAGACTACAATGAATAGAATAACACAAACACTCTATTGCAATATAAGTTGTAGTAATCACTTAAAACAAAACAAACCAAGACAATTAAAAACACAGGCAACAAAATTTTGACCTATGCACCACCACATAATCCTAAACCTTAGTTCACACTCGCCTTCATTCTTCACTGTTTCCTTTTTGGGAAGGGAAGGCATGTAATATTCCTCTACAGGAAAATCTACATTAACTGTAACCTTAGTGACTAGACTGAGAACAGGATTGCTGCCCCTTGATATCATTTTCTTGATATACTAAAACAAAAAACAACAAAAAAAAACAACAACAACAAACATTGTAGATCAAAATTTGTACAACTGTATCCTAATATTAACATATCAAAGATACTACCTTACAAGGATTTCTTTATTAGGTTTAGGATTTTACAACTAAACCCAGTTCATATATGTATGTAATTCATAAAGTACAAAGAATACTGTGGTTAGCATTCTGAATGTATATAAATATATACAAACAATTTACATTAATATTGGTTGCAGGGCTAATAGATTGTAGCTAGTTTCAAAAACATACATGTAGCTTTAAGGCAAGTTCTGACCTAGATCATTCAGGAACAGCTCTGAGCTTAATGAGGGGAATTGTAGAACCAAATACTAAATCCCTTCCTGCTCAAGTCACGATTGGATCCCTAGAACGCCGGTACAGTGACCAAGTGTAAGGTGATAATTGTTAGTCGTACGTGGGTGAGAAGAGAAGACAGTTAGTTGGCGAGCGAGCGTAGCAAGCGAGACACTTACAGGGGTAACACAGTTGAAAATCGGGGATGTTTGTTTATTTGTATGGACGTACGTATGTCATTTTGTACTTTGACCCTCGCGTTTTTGTGTTAGTTATGTGATCGACCCCGTCCCAAATTGCACTAAACAGAATCCTCTGGTTTAGCGATCAGTATCCGTATCACCCTAGAAAATGCGCTCTTTGTCATGGTTATAAGCCGTGTGCAACAGTATTTACTTGAAAATACATTGTCCACTAGACTACCACAAAGGTAAGTCTGTGTAGGTGCATGTCCAGTTGTGTCAAAGCATTGTGTGTTACAACCACTACTTAGCTAAACAATATCACATTTGTGCTCAACCACATCACTAGTTAATTAACAACCCACACAAAAATATTTAAGGTTCTGTTAGGTAAGTTTTGAGTTCTAGCAACAAAAAGTATGCAACATGATACAATTTATCTAACCTTAAACTGAACTAAAGTAAAGTCTCCAAGAAGATATTCTTCCTGACCATTGACCTAGTACACAACACACACATAAACAATACACAATAAATAAACAATACACAATTAATAAACACTATTTTTTGCCGAGCTCATATAGATATAATATTCTTAATAAATATTTACTAAAGGAATTTGTCCAGGACTGGACAGGACATTTGAACATTCATATACACGCATAGCCATTACCTTACCTAACCACATAATGATATTCATTCATGACCACAGACCTCCGGTCTGTGGTCCTTGGTATGTAATGTGCTTGTTGTAAATAATAAAGTTGTTGTTCGCCTCTGCAAACTCGGAGATAACCTTCTGAGAGCGCGCATCTTTTCTGCGGTGCTACAAGACTGCAAGCCTAACGGCAGAGGTTGCGTGTGCATATCCGCGGGCGCCATTGTAAGCGAGCAGTCTGGTCCTTCGAAGGAGTGACCATCCACAAGACTAGTCTTGTTCAGAATTAATTACTATTTTTCAAGAATATTCTTTTAATTATATTATTACATTTAGAGAGAATCACTGACCAAAAAACACAAAAAAGTTAAAACACCAAACGTTTCAGCTACAGACTGTATAGTCAGGTGGCTTAGCATCAATTTTTTGAGATATTGTTACGAAGCGGATAAAATCACCACATTATTATTATAGTTTCCATAACATATTATGTTAATGAATTTAAGAAGAGGTGCCGCCCCCGAAACCTTCATGTGAAGCAGATACCACACCCTTTATATATCAATGTATGCCATTATAATGCAATAAATGAATATTATATAACTATGCAGTAAATGAATATTATGTAACTAGTATTTGATTTTTACAGGTAGCTCGTAAAACATCTATGCACTCATTCACAGACCACACCTCCATTGACCTCACCCACTTTTTAATGTTTCAATTCTTGCTATTAGGACGTAGCTAGTAACAGAAAAAAAACTAATGTTGAAATATTTGAAATATAACAGTGGGCATTATCAAGAATGAAAACCATGCTGGTGACCATGTGGTCAGTTATCAAGCCTAGGTAGCCTCCACTACTACTTTAAAAGAGGAACTTATCAGGTATAATAATGTAATAGTCCATGAGCCAGAGTATACGTTGGTACCACTTGGGGGGGCAAACTTTCACTGTGATATTTAAATTTTTCAGTTTCTGAAGTTTACATTTTTATATGATAACCCTTGCTAGGTGGTAGCTAAGTACTTGTTATCACCATGTGAAATTAACACATATTTTTCTTTTCATTTCAACTATGTGCTAGCATTTTTAAGACTATTTGCTTAATTTTTTTTCCAAATTTAAATTCATATTGACTGCATAATCAAAATATATTAATTATGTGCAAGACCATGCCCACAATTAATTAGAAATAATTGTGTATGAGAATACTGTTATTACAAAAGGAAAACAAACAAATATCAATAGTTTCAATCATCTGCATCATCGTCATCATCAGAGTCATGAAGGTCTAACTGAAGCTCATCTTCTTTCTTCTGGTTGCTGCATGTCTGTAGCTTGCACATGTTGGTACATTCTAGTCCATTATTGAGACAGGGGCAGCTAGGGAGTACACAAGAACGTTGGCACTTGCAGGATAACAGTTCCAAAACCGTATCTGGAGCTGGTGGTGAACTCATCCATTTGATGATGAGGTTACCGGTGTCAACGTCAGTTGTCCATCCAAAACCTACAGGGTTTGGTATGTCTGGGTAGGTTTGCAGACTACGCCTCCAGATTGATGCTTGATAGTTAGCACGAAGGACATGCATATGTAAGCAATCCCTGCATGGTGGTAGCTGACTTGACTCTACCTCTCCTCGTTTGGCACAAAAAAGCTGGTATCGAGTATTCACCTCAGGAGTGCTGGTTGTGGTCGAATACAGGTGACAGGTAAATTTTTCTACTTTTTTTGAAAGCTCTACACTTAGCTCCCATGATTCTCCAAGCTTACTGAAAATCTCCATGTAATCTTTGTTCTTCTTCAACAGTTTTAGAGCCTTCAACTTACCATGGCCAGCAAAGGCACTGACTGTATCACAGCCAGTGAAGGCGTGCAACCCAATGAGGGCTTCACTGATATCGGAACCCAGGAAATTGCTTAATTTGGTGATGTCAATGAATCTTGTTCGATTCTTGGTTCCACATTTCTGATACAAACCGCATTGGATATTCCTGCTAAAGGCAAGGCAAATAATCATAACATCTGTATCTTCTGCTGTTACAATTACAGCTTGAGATCCTGTCTTTGATGTATGAAGTGCATGCAAAATAAGCCTTGTGTCAGCTTCTTCTTGGTTGGATCTGAGCTCTTCAACTTCAAACCAATTTTCTGCTGTCATTCTGAAGCAAGCCTCCTCACAAGTCACATAAAGAGTCTTGTCATGAAGCTTTGCTCTGTACTTAGAAAGTTTCCATTCATTGACAATAAGCTATCTCCCATACTACTATGCTGCTCTAAGTCTGCTCTAATCTTCAAAGCTGCAGTGGTTATGGCATTGTTGTGCGTAAGGGACTTCAGTGATTGCAGCTCTGTTGTCAGTGCTATGTTGGACTGGGCAAGTGCAGTGATTGATAGGTTATCAGGATACAAGAAGAGTTTTCCCTTCTCATCAGAGAAGATGTGTAGAGCCTGACCAAATACACTTTCTAGCTTTCGGCGGAGGTGCTTTTTTGAAGACTCTTTCACTTGATCAATGCCACAAGTTCTCATAGCTGTAACAAAATTGGATGTAAGGTCAGACATTGCTACAATCTTAGGATTTGCAAATAGTTCATTTCTGATGAACATGAACAATTCATCATATGAGTAACTCAGTGCTTTCTCATATTCATCTGCACTGTCTTCTGCATGTCTTCCACTGCCAGTGACTTTCTCCTGTCTTGTATATGATCTGTAACAAGACCTGTAATAGTGACCTTCGGCTGCCACAAGATCCCTGCTCACAATAGCAAGCATTCTGCCATCCATTTTCTTTATAGCTGCATTTCTGATGCTGCTGTCCGCTCGCAACTCTCTGCACTGTATCAACGATTCCCGAGTTTTCTGTCCTCTGATAAATTTTGTATTTTTCTGGCAGAAGATACACTTCACATCATAAACTGTAGAACATGAGTGTGGCACTTGCCTGGAGGACAGTCTTAAGCTAGTAGCAACTTCAGAGTCCTCAGATTCACCAGCTTTGTCTTCCTCTTTTGTGATGGTTTCAAGGAGCTTCTTCATAGTAAAAATGCTGCGACATTTTCTATGGTAGTAGATGGATGGGATTTCTTCTTCAGCTAATTCTTTCAGAACTGCTTTGTAGGACAGCCAATACTTTTCCAGATATCAGCTGTAGAACATTCTAGCCAGAAGTGAGAACATGACTGTGCATATTTCAGGAAAAGTGTGAAATTCACAACCAAACTCAAAGAGAAGTGTGAAAACCATGGAGATTTTTTTTCCCGAAGAAGCATTTTTGAATAGGCTGATAACTAGTATTTAGCTACCTTGTATCTTAGGTTATCATATGTCAAAATGTACTACTGATATTGGCCTATTCAAAAAACTTAATGAAAGTTTGCCCCCCCAGATGGTACCAGTATCTTGTCTGGCCCATGGACTATAAATTCAATGAATATTGACTGTTCAGCATAAGCCTTTTGAATTTATAGGCATACAGCCAGTGATATAGAGGTTTCCAGTGGAGAGGCTTAGGAAATGGAAATTGATTGGAATGAATGTATCATCTGTCAGCAGAGGACATCTGAGCCCTTGAAGTGTCCATTGGATAGTTTTAGGCAAGATGGTGGTAGCTTTTATTCTTCTTTTTTGGAAAATGTGGAAGAGTTCCGTAGCATTGGTTACTAGCTCATCGTGCATCTTGGCACAAATCCTGTTGCTTGAAATACAGTATTTCTAAGCTTACAAGAGCAAAGAAAAGAAAGGCTGACTGTGCTGAGCCCGAGAGAGTGCCTAGGAAGCGCCAAGCAATGAATGTTACAAATTGTATGTTTTGTGATAAAGGATCAGAAGTAGGAGATCTTCATCAGATCGTGACTTTTGATGCTGATGCTAATATTCGAGAGATGATTGTAGCACTGCAAGACACACAGCTTCTAGCTAAAATTGATGGTGGTGATTTAATTGCCAAAGAAGTGAAGTATCATTTGAAATGTTTGGTTACTTTGAAGAATAGATACAGAAGTTACAAGAGGACACTAATTCAAGAGCCAAGCAATGTACAGGAATACATGAATGAATCTAGAGTGTTTGTAGAACTGACAAACTATATGAAAACTGCTTTTGAATCTGGGACTCTTCTTTTCAAATTAGCTGATCTTCATTCTCTTTATATCAAAAGACTTGATGATTTTGGTATAACAAAAACAGTTAATAAGACCAGGTTGAAACTTGATTTGCTAAAGCATTTCCCTGAGGCCCAGGAACAGTGTGAAGGCAAAAGTATTGTTATTATTTTCAAAGAGGGAATGCAAGACATGTTGAAAAAAGCACTGAAGAAGAGGGATTTCTCTGAAGATGCTGCGGTTCTAGCTAAAGCTGCTATGATTATTCGAACGGATGCATTTGACCATCAATGTTTTAAATTTGATGGTTCCTTCTCATCTAAATGTCAGGAGGACTCACTTCCTTCAAGCCTGAAGTCCCTAATTTCCTTGATATTAAATGGGCCTAACATAAAAAATCAAGACCATCAAGAATCTCAAACTTGTCTCTCTGTTGGGCAATTTATTCTCTATAACATGAAGAAATCATCTCCTTGTGGTACAAAAACAAGGCACACTGTGGATCGGGAACCCCCATTGCCTATTTATATTGGTCTCAATATTCACCGACAGACCCGAAGCAAAAAATTAATTTCACAGCTGTATTCAATGGGAATCAGTATTTCTTATGACAGGGTACTTGACCTTGAGAACAAAATTTCAACTTCAATCTGTGAAAGATTTGAAGAAGATGGAGTTGTTTCACTTCAGGAAGGGGGTATTAACTATTGGTGCTATCGACAACTTTGACCATAATTCCAGTTCAACTACCTCTCAAGCTTCATTTCATGGAACTGGGATTGGCCTCTTTCAGTGTCCAACCACGGATAACCCTGGTGAAGAGAAATCACCAATTACACTGCCTGAATCTGGAAGTAGAAAGCATAACCTTCCTGAAAGTTATTCCATTGTTCCTGCTGTGGCTTTGAAGCCAACTGATGTTGTTGTACCAATTGTTAATATCAGCAAAGAAAATGTTCAAAATTGTTTGGAAGAGGCACTAGCAAAGGAAGAAGCATGGGCTGCTAATGCAATAACTTTACTGGAGAAGAATGTGCTTGCCAAAGAAGATAAAATTGCATGGGCAGCCCATCATGCTCTACAGCAACTGCCTCCAGAAAACCCCCCTAGTTTGTGTGCACTTCTTCCTCTCTTTTCTGAAAAGTCATCTACACCTTCAATGATTAAGCATGGAATGGATGTCCAACAACAAGCCATTGCTCATCTCAATCCAGGACAAATTCCTGTCACAACATTTGACCAACCTCTTTTTGCCATCGCAAAATATGTTCAATGGAAGTGGCCAGCTACACATGGTGAGCACATACATGTTGTAATGCTGGATGGACTCCATACAGAAATGGCTTTGTGGAATACACTAGGGGATGTTTTGGAGGGTTCCGGCTGGACGTCTACTTTGACAGAAGCTGAAGTTGCTTCTTCTGGTATAGCTGACTCATTCCTCAGAGTGGCACATCTTGCACGGAGCAGACATGCTCATCAAGTAACTGCATTGACCCTCCAGAAACTTCAACGGGAAGCTTATCTACAATCAGGAAGTGATATGTCTTTTTCAGCCTGGAAAAAATATATGTGCAAAGATAATCCCACATTTATGTACTGGGATTTCATCTTGAGATATGAGACACTTATCCTCATTTTTGTCAGGGCTCACAGGGAAAGTAACTTTCAACTCTATTTACAAGTGCTGGAGCAGCTTACACCACTATTTTTTGCACTTGATCATGTGAACTACTCGAGATGGATGCCTATTCATATCCGAGATATGAAGTGCTTGCCGGATTCGATTAGGGATGAGTTTGAGAGAGGGCATTGGGTTCTTTCAAAGACTAAGAAAGCATTCTCTGCCATTCCTTTCGACCAAGTTCATGAGCAAGAAAATGCCAGTGTAAAAGGTTCTGGTGGCTGTGATAGTTTGAAGGAGTGTACTCGAGCAAAAAGAGGTAAGGGCTTGCGGAGGAAAGTGTCAGGACAAACTAAGCTACCCAGCAAGTGGATGGATTTCCTTTGTAACTCCAAGAATAAAGAAGAATTATTTGCATTCTTAACAACCAAAATTTCTGAATCTGCCTTCCCACCTGGGAATATTGTTTATGTTACGTCAGGGAAATCTGTATTGCACTTAAACACTACCAACTCCATGTCAAATTGCAACCATGAGGAAGCAGACACTAGAATTATAGTGCACATGCATCATGCTCTACAGCAAGGAATGAGAAGAGTGGAGGTTCGTTCTGTGGACACGGATGTCGTTGTTATCCTTGTTGGTGTATTTTATGAGTTATTAAAAACTCAATCTTCTGCAGATCTCTGGGTTGCATTTGGGACAGGAAAGAACTACAGGTTTTTGCACATAAATGCTATTTGTGACAACCTAGGAGAGCCCAAGTCAAGGGCTCTTCCAGTATTCCACGCCATAACTGGCTGTGACACAATCTCAGCATTCAAATTCAAGGGCAAGAAAACTGCATGGCAGGCTTGGCAAGCCTTTGAAGAAGTAACTGACACATTTGTATATCTTCTATATATCCCTTTGAGAATTTGAATCCCGATTCTTGCCACTTCAAAGCTCTTGAAAGACTAGTTGTTGTAATGTATGACAGAACAAGTCCTTTAACCTCGATTAATGAAGCAAGAGAAGAACTATTCTGCAAGAGAAGCCTCTCAGTGGAGAGAATGCCTCCTACCCAAGATGCACTACTTCAGCATTGCAAACGTTCTCTGTATCAAGCTGGAATCTGGACCACCAGCATGCAGGTGCAGCAAATGCTCCCTTCACCCGAGAACTATTCTTGGACCAAAACATCTAACTCCTGGGCACCGGTTTGGATCACTATTCCTGAAGTGTCTAAGGCGTGCCGTGAACTAGTCAAATGTTCGTGCAAAGGAAATTGCTCAAACTGTACATGTGCGAAAGCCAATATAGTTTGTTCACCTCTCTGTAAATGCAAGTGTAGCCATTGATCTGAAACATGTCTTTTTATCATGACATTTTCTCCATAATTGCATTCCTAGTGCTGTGAAAGCTGCAATTTCATAATTAAAGAG